>ERZ838483.632-NODE-632-length-42387-cov-10.677313_pt1 | contig 42387 bp, 35 predicted proteins | sample MGYA00519939_ERZ838483 | MGnify/ENA primary metagenome ERZ838483 (study PRJEB31850, sample SAMEA3708836) | human gut metagenome | biome: human gut; feature: human-associated habitat; material: faeces | place: China | collected 2014 ... | reverse complement strand
TCCATTTCCCATTTGATATTTTCAAACTATCGTGTGTTCTGGTAGTGTAGGTGTTGCCAGAAAAGTAAACTAATTCGTATGGTTCATAATTTTTCAAGTACATAAGCAAATCCATCCGCTTGACCTCCCGCACGACCGATGGTGGTATATATGGCATAATTTTCATCTCCTTTCTTGCCTTAGATTGATATTATTGGGGATAATATCCGGGCATGAAAATAGCCAGGTGATTCCTTGGTTGGAAACCAACTGGCTATGTAAAATATTCTTTTATTCTTGTTCTATCATCGGTCTCTGTAGCCTAAATTCTATAGTTTTGGTGTTTCCTCCGGTTCTTTTTATTAATTCATCTTCTCCAATCACCCTTACTAAATTGGCAATCTGTTTACCCATACTTTCTTTATTATGATAAAAAATAATTGTATTAACATTGTTATTTAGTATTAAATCTCTTAAAATATCTCCATCTGTAATGTCCAATGAATGACCATAAATATATAAATTATGTTTCCTGCTTTTTTTACTCATTATAGTACTATCAATCATACTATTTATCATACTTTGTATATCCGTTACGTTTCTTTCCACCTCTTTCATTTTCGCTTTTGTGTACAATAAATATTCTTCTTTTATCCTGTCAACCCAAGTTTTATATTTGCACCCTGTTTCCTTATATATTCTTTGATAAAATTTTTTAAACTCTACAAATTCGATATTTTTATTTTGTTGTTCAAGCGAAAGAAATTCATCGATACCAAGTACCATATTGTTTTTTTCAATTTCATAATTATTATTTACTTTACCATGAATGTAATCTATATCTATTTCACAATTGTTTGTGTATAATTTTTCAATAGTATTTGTATAATTAAAACACAATACTTTATTTTCCTTTTCCTCATTTGACGCATTTATAATTTCTTCTATATCCGGTGATATCTTTTTACATTCTATCTTATCCACATATTGAAACAAATAAATTTCTAATGCTTTGATTAATTTATTTAGGTCATCGTATAATTTTTCTTTTATATCTTTATAAATTTCCATATTGTGATCATTTACATAGCAGTCTAAAAATTCATTAGATAAAACACTTGGGATATCATCATATATATTAAACTCCATTTCATTCCCATGCATATCACGGTGTAAAGATTGAATAACGTCAGATATTTCACTTTCAAAGTCTATCCAATTTTCTTTTCCATGCATGTCATTTTGCAAAAAATATTCAATCCAAAAATTATTATCTAGTAAATTTTTCCATACCTTCTCTTTTGAAAATAAATTATTTCTAATATTTCCTGTATCATCTGTTACAATTCTTTTTATCTGGGGATCAGTCTTCCCCCAGTCTATATCATTCATATTTTTTGTATTTAATATATATCGAATAACTTTCACAAACTCTAAAAAATCTGTATATTTTGTAGGCAAATTATGAGCTATATCAAATCCATTTCCAATCACAATAATATTCATGCTGTCTCCTTCGTATTATATAACTAAAACTTCCCACACCGATATGGTGTGTTGAACCTTGAAAATTCAATATTTCAGCCAATAAAAAGGCATAAACCTGTTCACTTTGGTATAATGGAGTTGACTAGAAACCATCTTTACAAAGGAGATTTATGCCATGTCCAGTATACTACAAAACCATTTCGATGAGAACAACTTAATTGACTGTGTTCAGAGATTTTTTTCCAAACATCATGTCGGCAAACTTCTTGCCAAATGCAACGGAATGAAAGAAAAAGGTATTTCACCTGTTTCTCTGCTTCGTTACAAACTCAGCAACATTTTTGTCGGAAGAAGTATGTATATGCAGCAACGAACCGGCTCTTTTAAGGAAGATTTTTCTAAGAACACTTTTTACCGTTTCCTTAATTCTGCAAAAACAAACTGGCTCCGTTTTACTTCTCTTCTTGCAGCCGACATCGTCAACAATGACATTCGTGATCTGACAAATCAGGAAAGAAAAAATGTCTTCATTATTGATGACAGTCTTTTCAACCGTACCAGCTGTAAGAAAACAGAACTGGGTTCAAAAGTTTTTGACCACACAGATATGCATTTTAAAAAGGGCTTCCGGATGCTTACTTTAAGCTGGAGTGATGGAAATACACTAATTCCTGTGAACAGCTGTCTGTTAGCATCCGCAAAGGATACTAATATCATTGGCCCGGTAAAGGATTTTGATCACAGAACACTTGCAGGAAAAAGACGTAAGCTTGCTCAGACAAAAGCACCAGAGGCAATGATGACATTACTGGATACAGCCCTCAGTACAGGACTGAACGCAGACTATGTCCTGTTTGATTCCTGGTTTTCCAACCCGGCACAGGTCACAGCCATTCATTCAAAGTGTATGGATGTGATTGCCATGATTAAGAAAAGCAGTCGGATCAAATATTCGTACTATGGTGAGCAGCTGAATATCAAAGAAATCTATTCCCGGAATAAAAAGCGCCGTGGCAGATCAAAATATCTGCTTTCTGTTGATGTCATGGTAGGAAAGGAAAATCCAATTCCGGCAAAAATCGTATGCGTAAGGAACAAAGCGAACCGCAAAGACTGGCTTGCTTTTATCTGTACAGATACGACTCTTTCAGAGAAAGAAATCATCCGCATTTATGGAAAACGCTGGCAGATTGAGGTTTTCTTCAAAGCCTGCAAATCTATGCTGAACCTGATTGGGGAATGCCATAGTTTATCCTATGATGCACTGACAGCTCATGTAGCGATTGTGTTTACCCGATATATGTTACTAGCAATGGAACAACGCCAAAATGAAGATCAACGGACTCTTGGTGAATTGTTCTTCTTCCTTGTTGATGAAATGGCAGACATTACTTTCAGCAGGTCACTTGGTATCCTTATGGATGCTTTCATGGCAAGCCTTCAGGAAATCTTAAAGCTCAGCGATGAACAGCTGGCTGCTTTTACTGCTGATTTTGAAGCAAGACTGCCTGAATATCTGCGAACTGCACTCCATTCCAAGGCTGTAGCGGCATAAATCACTATTTTGTTAGCTCAAATATTGAATTTTCAAGGTGCGAATCCCATTTTAGGTATGGGAAGTCTTAGTAAGGTATAATTTAAAATCAAAAATGTCAAGTACACTTACGATTTCAATTTTGAGATTTACATTGCGTGTTTTGAATACTTTGAAATCGATAGTAGTGGATTGATTCCACTGGAATATAGAGAGGCGGATGCTAGATGAAGTACAATATTCCCAAATATTATAGATATGTAATTTTGTTTAAAGAGGAAATGGAAGATGTAGAACCTATTATTAAAGTACCTAATTTGTCCGAACTGAGATCAATTAATAAAGGCAGACTGCATCTGTTTGATGAAGAATTACTCTCTATATTACCAGCGATAGAGTACTGTCTTCACATGCCACGAACAGAACTTGACACATATGATACAGATACGGAGATATTGGATAAGGAATATGATGTTTCTCATAAACAATTGTTTTATGGCGCTCAATGCAAAATTGCATTTGCTGAATGTGTACTAAATGATGAACAGAATCAGGGAATTAGAGCTTGCTCTGATGCCATTGTCAATGTGTTGAAAGGATTGAGCAAAGAAAATAAGAAATTGCAAGTTTCATACGGTGAAACATTGACAATATCTGATTTGAAAAAGTTTATTGCTGACAACATGGATGCAGATATTTTGCATATATCAGGGCATGGTTATTATGATCGAAGGAGTAACATGGCAGGACTGATGGTAGGAAATGAATTTTGGATGGCTGACGGGAATGATTATACGGTTCCACCAGTTGTGGTTTTAAGTGCATGTCATGTTAGTCCGAGAGGAAGCGGAACGGTGAATGTTGCAGATATGTTTATTCGTGCAGGGGCAGAAGCGGTATTAGGAACTTTTATTCCGATAGATGCAAAGAGAAATACGGTGTTGATTAGCCGTCTTTATACATATATAGCTGAAGCACAAAAAGGAAGCGAGCAGTATAAAACTTTGTCAGAAGCGTGGTCAGGTGTGGTTGCAACTAATGCTATTCATGAAATGGCGGAGACATCTAAAAAATTTTCTGAATGGATTTGGGGGATAAACAGTAAAGGCAAGAGACGAATGATAGATTTTACGATGGAAAGAAGTGTTGGAAGACTACACGGTTCAACAATGTATGCAGATACTATTTTGATTGTAAAAGAAATGCTTCATGAAGAAGGTTTGGATGGGAAATTTGACGATGTTCTTAATCAAGAAAATTATTTTCCGGAGTCATTTTTTTATCAATGGGTAGGTGTTCCGGAGAATATTTTTTTGTATAATGAAGTGTTTGCAGAAACAATGGATTTATAGGAAACGGATGACTTGTTAAAGATTCTACGGCTTGCTAGTTGGCGTGGTGGATGGTAAAATTAAAAGTAAAAGTACAGAGAAAGAAGGAATATTTATGGAAACAGGTATGCATAAGATATTTATTTCACACTCCAGTAAAGATGCAGAGTATGTAAGAGAAATTGTAAATTTATTGGAAGTGTTGGGACTCAGAAAAGATGAAATTGTCTGTTCATCAATGCCGCCATATTGTGTTCCATTAGATAATAAGGTGTATGACTGGCTGATAAATGAATTTCAGCAGAATAAACTTCGTGTTATATATATTCTTTCTGAAAATTATTATGCGAGTGCAGCTTCGCTGAATGAGATGGGTGCAGCCTGGGCGCTGAAACAGGAATGGACAGGAATTTTGTTGCCGGGGTTCTCTTTTGATGATATTACGGGTTGTATAGATAAGACTCGGATAGGTATAAAACTTGATGATACAGATAAAGATACATTAAATTATCGACTGGAAGAATTAAAAGATATTCTTGTAGAAGAATTTGGACTGCGCAGTATGCCACCGATAATATGGGAGCGAAAACGGAATGAATTTCTGAGAAACATAGAATTAATTACAAAAGGTGCAGGTGATAATGGGAAAACATTATTGACACGATTTTCTGATTTTATCGAGAAAGGAAAAACCTTTGATCTGCTTGGAGACTATACAGAATTTTGCGATATCAAATCGTGTGTAAATAAGGAAGCCCAGAATATTATAAAGATAAATACATATCAGAATGGTTTTGGTGCAAAGGTGGAAGTTGATGATGAAAAAGAACTGAATCAAGAGGGATTTGCTATGGCTTTCTTTAAATATGTGCCCTGTGAGAACTGGAGAGAGTTTCGGGAATCCGGCTATCATCTGGAGTTTGACGCTGCAGGTACAGAAAATCTCCATACAGTACAATTAGAGGTAAAAAACAGTGAGGGATATAAAATCATAGATGAACCGCTGTATGTCAGTACAATGGAAAGTCATTTCAGCATACCGCTTTCTAAAAAAATGAGAGACAGTTCAGTGTGGGAAAGCGTGTCAGAACTGTGTTTTACGATGCTTTTTAATAAAGACTGTGTTACTGGAAATAAGTGGACACTGAGTGTCAGAAATCTGAAACTTTCAAAATAATCTATTGATGGAAGACGGCGTGAAAGTACACATGCTCATGTAGTAAATCACCATAAAAACAATGCAAGCTTTTCAGTTAACTATCAATTATGAGGTTCCCCTTATGGATAGACTTTTACGAGACGACCAAGGTCGTCTCGTATTTCTTTACACATTTCTTTTTCCACATATATATTCAAAAGTGAATTCGTTAGTTTTACTACTAACTTTACTGTATTTTGGAGAAACAGAGGCATCTCGAAGAATACCAATTCCTTTGGTTTTGATATCTGAGGTTAAGGAGATATTTTTCAGGTTGGATTCTTCGAGTAGATAATATTCTTCAGGAACAGTGAGACTTTTAAAGTTCTCCAGAAACTCAGAAATAGGTTGGTTGTTTTCATATCGTTTCTGCAAGTTATCAAGCTCGGTTTTAGAAATCAGTATTTTGGAACTGTTTAAACGGAGCTGTCCTTTTACAAATTCTAAGTCAGAAGTATCATCTCCCATTATATTAAGCGGTTTTTGAGAGATTAAGATTCGTTGTACGACAGGTAGGCGATTTCCACCGCTGGAAGTAGAAGATATTGTTCCCATGCGACATTCCAAAGACTGATTAAAAAGAAACATATGCTTAAAATTCAGAAAACAGATTTCCCCGATATCGGTATTAGTAAGAAGACAGTAACAGGATCCCATAGTCAGAGAAATAATAAGTTCTCCTGAATAACATTTTTTAATAGGTTTATTATTAGAATCAGTCTTTCCGGTGTCCAATGTCATTTTTGCCTTGCAAAAAGAAGAGGTCTTTGTATCAAAGGAAAGTGTGCCGGTCAATAAAAAAGATTCAGAAGAAATAGTAGAATACAGATACATATAGAAGGATTTATCTTTGTATCCGTTAAACGCAGGATGATTCTTATCCCGAATAAAAATCTGTTCATTGAGAAACTGTTCATTTATAATACCATTTTCTGTGTACGGTTCAAAGTCGAAAGAAGATAAATCGGAAGAGAGATCTTTATTAATAGCTATAAGATCCTCCGGAGCTATTTTTAATGCTGTACATATTTTGAAAATATGCTGCAACGTTAATTTCATTTCGCCCTTTAACAATTTAGAAAGAGAGGACTGCCCTATATTGCTGAGATTCGCCAGGTCTGATTGCTTTATTTGTTTTTGTTCCATTATAGAAAGGATTCGTTTGATAACAAGCTGATCATATACTTCAGGTTTTAATGCTTGGGTGTTCATATGGATGCTCCTTTTCGATGAAATATTGACTATATAATAACATAACTATTTGAAAAAATGAAATGATAACATTAAAAAAGAAGAAAACAAATTGACAAATTCAAAAAATAGAAAAATATATACGAAATTTTCGATAACAGAAATTTCTTAAAAAGATAATAAAGATAAAAATGATAAAAATTCCATAAAATGTTGAAACGATTGTAAAAATATGCTAATCTATAAATAAATTTAATGAGAACGTTTCAGAAGCAAGAGTTTTAGGAAGTAGAGGAAGGATATCTATGAAGAACGAAAAAGCAGAGAAGTGGGTAAATATAATAAGTACACTTGGGGGTATAATAGCAATTTTAGGGGTCATTTTCAATAAAGAGACAATAATGATATATCCGGAGTATCGGAAGAGAATTGTGTTCTTGGGAATTGTATGGATAGTTAGTGGCATTCTGAGAGTTGTTTGGAAAAAAGGGGTAGATGGTGGAAAATTCAATGCTTACATAAGAAGGAATAAGTTGGAACATTATATTTATGCTATAATTATAATTTTAAATAGTGTGGTATTGGCAACGATTTTTATAGAGTGGCTTAAGTATTCTATTTATCCACCAGCTTTAAAAATTACTGAAAGTAATATGTTCTATACAGTAGTATATGCATACGAGGAAGAGGAAAAAGTCCTTTATCCTAAGGTTTATGAGATTGGAAAGAATGAAGAAAACCCGACCGCATATATGGAATTTATGATTACAAACGAAATAAACCAGAGTGTTTCAATTGAAAGTATTCAGATGAATATTTTAAATTATAAATATGAAAAAAATCTCTTTATGTTTGCAAGAAGCGTAAATGCGGGAGGCGATGGAGAACTTTCAGACCATGTGTATCACACGAAGCTGGATGTAGACAAAAGGTATAAAAAAATGGACTATTGTGGGGATTATACTTTAGATGATATTGATGAGAATTATGTGTTTGAGCCAGTGTTGAGTCATGTGAGTATTAATGGGAATGAGACGGATTTTTTTGATATTACATTTAGCACTGAAAATTCAGGAATTTATACGTTTGAAATAGAGATAAATTATGTTGTTAATGGTGAAAGGCGTTCTCAAAAAACAAGGACATATCAATTGTATTTTCCGACTGCATCTGAAATAAATAGTCAGGGAAGTTTTGATTTGCTAGATCAATCATCGGAAGAGGCAGGTTATTTATATGAGCGGACAAAAAATGATTATGCTCATCCAATAGTGCTTTCACGTAAAATAGACGAATGTGTAAGAACATTAAAAGATTTATATAGTGTAGCAGAACCACCTGTAGCTGCAACAGGAGATTCTGCACAGATTCAAGGAGGATATGATCTGAAAGATTTTGAAGGTTACTATTATTTTGGCGTAGATGAGGAAACATTGAATGAAAATGAAGGAATGAATCCTGAGGTGATGGAATTATATGTAGATGAAGATGGCAGGCTGAAAGGATATAGAGGATGTTATTTTCCAACGGCAGGATCGGAAATCTATACATATAATAGCTTCCAAATAAACGGTGCGACTTTGATTTGTCAATATAGTACGATAAGTAATTGTGGTAAGGAAAGAGTTGAAAATGGTGAGCATAGATTTCAACTTACGCGAGACGGAAATCTTATTGAGAATCAGGAGATTTGGTTTAAGCGTGTGGATTCACAATAATGGATATATGATTGGATAAAAAACAAATTTAGTATTTAAATAACCTTAATATAAAGAAAGGATGAGGGTGACATGTTGTGTAAAAAAGAAAAATTGGCTATAGAAAAAGCAACTGACAAATATGTAGAACTGTGTACTGTTGATATGAATAAAGCTGCCGATATGTTAAAAGAAAAATCGGGTATAGAAAGAGCACAGATGCATGCAATATTGCGAGAGAAGATAGAAACACGGAATAAATATTCGAAATTATATGTATTTATGGCATTTGCAATATCGGTTTTAACATTGTTGAATAATATTGCATTGAAATTCTTTGAAAAGAATCTCTTGGGTTCGGAAATGATTTTAAAAAGGATTCTAGATGTATCAGTGATGGTGGTTTCTATATATGCTGTATTGTTGGTAGGTGAATTTATATTTCCTGAAAAAAGATCAAAATATATCAGAGCATTATCTTATTTGAAGTTGTTAGAAAAAAACAAATTTTATATAAAAGAAATGGAACAGGAAACATCAATACGAATCGAAAATAAAATAAAAACAGAAGAAAAATCTGCAAATGACAATCGAAGAAATAATAACAGTAGATATGCAGAGGCTCAGGACATAAAATGTGAAGAACGAACAGGGAATATAAGTATTTGCGATAAAAATGAGTCGTGTGAAAAGCATGTTACAGTAGATGATATAACATTATTGCAGAAATAGGAGAAAAATAAATATGGGAATTGGATTTAGTGATATTAAAGAAGTCGCCAGTTTTGGTATATCGATATATGCAATATGGCAAGCTAGGCATTATTTTATAAAAAGCAAAGAATTGAATAAAGAGACAGATAAATTGATAAATACTATGCAGCAAAAGTTAGATGCTATGTTTGTCGTTCAAAGAAATATGGATCACGCGTTTCCCTCTAATGGGAGTCTATTAAATCTAAAGAAAGATTGTGTTGTGATAAGAAAGACCACAGAATTTAAACCAAATAGAGAAGTAGAGATTGTTGATAGATTACGTGACCTATTAAGTCCGATACTTAAAGATTCCTATATAGAACATGTAATGGCATATGTAATAGGAACTACTGAGGAGAAAGAATGTATCGTGTGTCTTCGGCATGAAATGAAAGAGCAGGACGAAGAGAAGAAGATAGAAGAAATTCGTTCAGAATTGAATGAAAATGGCTTAGATATTTGCATTTTATTTTGAAGGAAAATTAACAGTGGGTACGGGTAAGTTTAGATAATAAATTTGAACAGTCGCATCTGCCCAAATACTGATTCCCTTAGCTTGAATTTTCTTGATGTCGATATATATCAAATGAATGTGGAAAGAGAAAGAAGGTTATTATTGATAAGCGCAAAGGTGCAATGGTATTGTGGTTTTATTAGAGACTGTTTCAAGTTTTGTGTAAACAGAAAAAAACGATATAAGATATGTCATTAGTTATTGAGGGCAGATCCCGATTCTAAGGTTCTGTCCTTGCCAACCATAGCAAAATAATATTGAATTTGTGCTGGATTTTTGGAAAATTATATGCTACTCTTTTAATAAGATAGTTTACAACCAGATCCCGAAATTTGTAACAGATGCGATAACGTTTAGTCTGTCACAATTGGCTGTCAGTAATAACCCTGGTATATTCAGATTATGATATTGGCGTTGGGATGGGCAAAACATTAGAAGTTGCTCTGTCAAACTTAGTATCCGTGGTAAAGGTACGGAGATAAGGATGATGGAGCTTTTTTGATTTTAAAAAGTGTTGGAGCCAGGAAACTGGAACCAGACGTATTCTATAAAACGAAACAGAGGATGAATATGGATATTAAATCTTTAATGAACAACCCATATGCGTGGGTGATCTTGTCTGTGTGTACGATTTTGTCGTTTGTTTTTGGAATCTACACATGGTTTGCAGGAAAAAGAAAAAAAGAATTTTCATATGTAAGTAACTCCCACAAAATCATCGAAAAAGGGAAAAGCCGTATACCGAAGCTGGAACTGAAATACGAAGGCAGGGATATTGATAATCTGACGATAACAAACTACGTTATATGGAACAGTGGGAATGAAGTGATAAATTTTTCAGATATAGTAACGGAAAAAGAACTGAAAATATACTCCTGTAATACAGCAAACACGATTATCTTGGATGCAAGAATTATCGAGGAAACAGAAGAAACAAATAAGTTTGCAATAATGCAGCATAAAGGCGAATTCATAAAAATAGGATTCGATTACGCAGATCCACAGGATGGTATGGTAGTCCAGGTCATACATACCGGCAGTGCAGCAGATTTGGATATCGGTTGTAAGATAAAAGGTGGGAAACAGATAAAAAAATTAACTGGAAGAAAATACGATTTAAAACCAAGAAAAATGAAAATGTATGTAGCGATACTCGAAGCAATAATTTGCACTATTATGCTTATTTTCGAATGGCTGATTGCATGGGATATTATTCCTGTGAACAGAGTTATTTTGAGTGAGTATATAGATGAGAGTACACTGAACAAAATTGGATCGGTTATTGTAACTGTTGTATATGTGATTGCAATGGCTACATTATATAATGATATAAAGAAAAAATATTATATCAATATTCCAAAAAAATCACGTGAGTCTATGGAAGATAGCGGATTTTAAAAATAAGAAACTTGATGATATGAGGGGGATATAAATGGATACAGAATTAATTTGTAAAGAGTATGAAATGCTTCATGGGGAGATAGAGAAGAAGATAGAACTGCAAAATAATCTGTTGATTTTTATGGTAACAGCAACAGCGACCATTATTACAATAGCTGTAGAAAGTAAGAATTTATTGCTGTATTTATTCCCGTTTTTTATTATCATTCCAACTATGAACAGAATTAGTGCTTCGGACAGATCGGGTGAGGTATCAGCAATAATTGAGCAGACTGATAGCATATGAATGTAAAGATGAAAGGTGTCAGATAACATAAACACACCGAAACTTTTTTGATATGTTACAATGAGGTTGTATGTTTGGCTTTTTTATTATAGAATGTAAAAAAGTTATACAGTGAATAAAACTTTGAAAAGGAGAAAGTGGAGTATGGATACAACATTGAAATTACCGGTTGGTATCGAAGATTTTCAGGAAATCCGTCGACTCGGCTTTTACTATATTGATAAAACAAAACTGATTGAACAGCTCCTTGAGCAATGGGGAAAAGTCAATCTTTTTACAAGACCGCGACGCTTTGGAAAAACCTTAAATATGAGTATGCTCCGCTGTTTTTTTGAAATTGGAACAGATAAGACTTTATTTGATAATCTTTATATTTCAAAAAGAAAAGATTTTTGCGAAGAATATATGGGAAAGTTCCCGATTGTATTTTTGACGATGAAAGGTGTAGAGGGAAACACATTTGAAAAAGCAAAAGCAAAGCTGAGTAAATTAGTTGCGCTGGAAGCAGAACGCTTTTGCTTTTTGAAGAATAGTGACAGATTGACAGACAATGAAAAAGAAAGATACAAGGCGTTAATTCGGATAAAAGATGGAAAATATTCGATGGATGAAGAAACACTGGAATCAGCTTTGCAGACATTGTCAGAACTGTTATTTCGGCATTATGGACAGAAGACGATTATTTTGATCGATGAGTACGATGTACCATTGGATAAGGCATACCAAAATGGTTATTATCGAGAAATGGTATCATTGATTCGAGCTCTTTTTGGAGATGCGTTGAAAACGAATAATTTTTTACAGTTTTCTGTTTTGACAGGGTGTTTGAGAGTTTCAAAAGAAAGTATTTTTACAGGTCTAAATAATTTTAAGGTACTTTCTATTACAGATGCCCGTTTTGATGAACAGTTTGGATTTACAGAAAAAGAAGTTGAAAATTTGCTGAAAGCGTATGGGATGGCCTCGCATCTTGAAGAAACGAAGGAATGGTATGATGGTTATCGATTCGGAGATGCAGATATTTTCTGCCCTTGGGATGTTATTAATCATGTGGACAGACTGTGCAAAGAACCGGATGCAAAACCACAGTCGTACTGGTTGAATACGAGCAGCAATGAACTTGTAAAATGTTTTATTGATAAGGCAAATAAAACAACGCGGGATGAAATTGAGCGTCTGATTGCAGGAGAGCCGATGGAGAAATTTATTCGGTTAGAATTAACATACGATGAAATTGATACCAGTATTGATAATTTGTGGAGTGTTTTGTTCACAACAGGATATTTGACGCAGGCAGGGGTAACTGAAACCGGAGCATATAAGCTGATGATTCCTAATAGAGAGGTCAGAGAAGTATATAAATTGCAGATTCAGGAATGGTTCAGGGAAAATATATTAAGGAATACGGAAAACCTAACAGCATTCTGGAAAGCTGTAGAAAAAGGAAATACAGAATGCATAGAGAACTATCTGAATAGGACACTCAGTAATACGATCAGTGTTTTTGACACGAAAGCACCGGATGCAGAGAAAGAAAATTCTTATCATACATTTTTAGCTGGACTTTTGGCAGGAAATTCCAACTGGCTGGTAAGATCAAATGTAGAAGCGGGTGAAGGATTTGCGGATATTATTATTGAACCGGAAGATCCGGATGCAGGGATTATTTTTGAGTTGAAGTATGCAAGGGTAGCCTCTGGTTTGAATAAATCCTGTGAGAATGCGATTACACAGATACGGAATCGAAGATATGAGGAATATTTAAAAAATGATGGAAGAAATAAAATAGTATTATATGGTATAGCATTTTATAAGAAAAGATGTAAGGTTGTTGTAGAGAGAATCAATGGAGAAAGAGATTGATGAATGGTTTAATTCTACACGAGAAGAATAAATTTTAGATGATACAAAATAAAATAATCCAGACAGATGAAAACATTCAAGCTTGTCTGGATTGTTTTATTTGATGGTAAAGTAAAAATAAGAATCAGTATAAATAAATAAATAAATGGGAGTATCCCAAAGTTTGTGTAAACCTCCAAACTGATGTAAGATAAAATTACTCAGTTTGGAGGTTATTTTTATGGCAAGAAGAAAAGACAGCCCACAAAAAGCAGCAATGAGAGAAATGATGCGCGACTATCTGAAAAATAATGATATCAGCATCAAAGACGGCACCGATGTAAACAGTATCATGCGTGACATGATGTCTGTTCTTCTGGAAGGTGCTTTGGATGAGGAACTGGATGAGGAATTAGGTTATTCCAAGTATGACTACCGAAACAAAGAAACAGACAATAGCAGAAATGGACATTCCCGTAAAACCATGCATACCAGTTATGGAGACATGGATGTGGCTATCCCAAGGGATCGTAACGGTGAGTATGAGCCACAGTTAATCAAAAAATATCAGAATACAGTAACTCAGGATATGGAAGAAAAAATACTTTCCATGTATGCAAAGGGAATGACTACCGGAGATATCGAATCTCACATGCGGGAACTGTATGGTATTGATATTTCTGACAGTACCATCAGCCGGATTACGGATAAAATCCTTCCAATTGTAAAAGAATGGCAGGAACGCCCTCTGGAAGAAGTGTATGCCGTTGTATTTATGGATGCCATCCACTATCATGTCCGCAGCGAAGGACGCATTGTAAAACGTGCAGTTTACATTGCTCTTGGCATCGATATGAACGGAAAAAAGGACGTTCTTGGTATGTATGTTGGAGAAAACGAAAGCGCCAAGTTCTGGCTCTCCATCATGAATGGACTAAAGAACCGCGGAGTTGAAGATATCCTGATAGCATGTGTGGATGGACTAAATGGATTTCCACAGGCAATTGAAGCTGTTTATCCAAAAACAGAAATCCAGCAGTGTATCATTCATCAGATCCGTAATTCAACGAAGTTTGTTTCCTACAAAGACATCAAAAAACTGATGACTGATCTGAAGCTTGTATATGCGGCTCCAACGGAAGAAACAGCTTTAAATGAGTTAGAATTGTTCAAAGATAAATGGGATTCCAAGTATCCAAAGATTTATAAATCATGGCATGACAACTGGGCTACGTTATCCACTTATTTCAAGTATCCGGAGGCGGTACGCCGACTGATTTACACCACGAATGCCATTGAGGGGTTCAACCGTCAGCTCCGGAAAGTAACCAAAAGCAAGACCGTTTTCCCGTCGGATGACAGCCTTTTGAAAATGCTGTATCTGGCAACCATGGATATCACGAAAAAATGGACCGGACACAGGCAGGACTGGGGACAGATCCATTCCCAGCTTGAAATTTATTTTGAAGAACGTCTGGCAGGGCGGAACCTGTAAAGCAGTCAATTTTAGGCAGGTTTTATTGACATGCCTAAAAACTACTGTATAATGCAGATATGGGCAGAATCCGGAAAATCGGCTCTGCCCATTTGTAACTATTCACAAATCTTATATCAGTTTTAAACGTTTACACAAAACTTGAAACGGTCTCACAAAAGTATTCACAGAATTGCTTTTTTTACCAACGGGCAGAATCAAAAACAGGCGCATACAAAGTCTTATCAGCTGTTGTATGTGCCTGAATCCATTCTTTGTTATCAGATCTGATATTTTCTTTAATCTTATGGAAAATAATCAAGGTAAACATTTCCACCTCAACTGACATTTTTACCTTTTCAAATAACATAACCAATGAAATATATTTACATGTTATAAAATTTTCCATGGTTCTAAAAACACATGTTTAAATACATCCATATTAATATTTTTTTTATTTAAAACAGCTATAAATACATATTTTTTCAACCAACTATCGGATATGAAAAAATTTTCATTATGTGTTTCATAATTTTCAATATTATTTTGTGCTCTCCACCATTTTCCACATTCTCCAGAAGCCATATCGAATAGTAACATAGAATGTGTCGTTTTCGCCATCCTATACAAGGAAATCATTTCAGAATTCAATTGTACATCATATCCTAATATTTCTTTTATATTAAAAACACTATCATCATAAATTCCACTATCTCTAAATAAAAATTTACCTCCATCCAATCCTATCCAACAAGTATCTCCTTGTTGTAGCTGTTTATATATTCCATTATACATTACATCGGAGGATATTTTCCAAAAAGTTAATGAACCATTTTCGTATATATTTCCCAACGATTTCAAAGAAACTTTAATAACGCTATCTTGTTCATTTGCTCCCACAAAAAAACATGCATAATCATCAAATGGAAAACAAACATATCGATCATAAAATTCTTTCGGCGATATCCAACTTTTTTCTTTCTTTTTTATATAAGCCGGAATTTGAATTTTTTCCTTTGGTTTTTTAATATATGTATAAAGAATCTCTTTTATTTTTTTCATTGCAATTTCTTTTATTTGTAAAAAATCATTTATTTTTTTTACCTTTTCCCTATCTCGAATAATGGAAGCATAATATCTCATTAAGAAGGCTAAAACAGCATTAATTTCACCTGTACGCAAATTATTTTTTTCACACTCTTTTTTTTCTATCGGAACAAGTCCATATTTTTTTATTAAGTTTACGGACATTTCCCAATGTCCTCTATCGGACATAGCATTTGTCAAAATATATGTTACTTCCTCATTTGTTGTAGGCAATCTTCTTGTCTTATATACTTTTTCAAAAAAACAATTTGCTTTTTCCACTTTATCAAAAACTATCAAATCTGTTAATGAAAAATATATATCTTTCGTCCCATACTTTTTACTCATAAAATACATTAATGCATGTAATTCAGTAATAAGCCAACAGTATCCTGTTTTTTCCTGCTCTATTTCATTTTTCCAAGGAGAAGGGTTGGGAAACATATTATATATCTGTTCTGGTTCCCAGTTCTTTTCTAAAATATCCAGCAAAATGTCCTTATTCTTATTCATCTACTAACAAATCCTCTCCCAGCATTTGATTAACAATATGTGGTTTTCTTAAAACTAATTCCATAAGTGCTGGATATAACACCTGATTAATAGCACATTCAATATGATCAATATCTATAACTTCCATTTGTCTTTTTTCACTCAATGCCCGAACTGTACATCCACCTCTGCAAAAAAATTTCCAGTAACACTTTTCACACTCGACTGCTTTTTTCATCTTAAAAAAAGCCTTATCTTTATCAATTGTCATTTTAATTTGTTCTATTAATGACTCTTTCTTATATATGCTTCCAATCACAAAACTTGCATCATCCGTTAATTCACATGGATAAATATTTCCATCCATATCAAATACAATCATTTTTTTCCCACCACAACAACCACAAGAAAGACATATATCCGTATATTCGCGAAACAACAGGTTTTTCAACTTAATAAATATATTGTGTTCCATTACATCATAACCACGCTCCTGCAATTCAATAATTTTATATAAAATACGAAGTTCTGTATCCGCAATTTCCTGCGTATTCAAACATTGATTTTGTCCATGTGTGTATGTACTTGCATGCACAAAATTTAATTTTATATTACTTATGTGTAAGTCCAAAACCAAATGTTCAATTATTTTTTCGATATGTACAGCAGTTTGTTTTGTTATAGTAGTAATTGTACCTATTTTATTTTTATAGTACCTTTGTGCTTGCAAAAGATTTTTTTTTACAGTATCATAGCTGCCTTTACCTGAGACAAATGTTCTCTGTAAATCATGACATTTTCTATCCCCATCAATACTAATTCCAATACCTATATGATTTTTATAAAGTTCCTCTATAACATCATTAGTTAATAATGTTGCATTTGTTTCAATTGAATAATGTACTTTGGTTTTTTGGGGAGTTATAAACTTTGTTAGTGCAATTATTTTATTCTTTTCTAACAAAGGTTCTCCTCCCCATGCCTGTACGCTGATATTTGCAATTTTATATTCGTCACAATACGTTGTAATAAATTTTCCAATATCCCGTAATTTTTCTGTTGAAATACAATTTTCTTCTTGTTCCAAATTTCTCAAGCAATAATTACATCTTAAATTACATTTATTTGTCATATCAATCATAAAAAACTCTGGTCGAACTTCTATCTCTTTTTCTTTACTTTCTTTAATATTTGAACCTATAAGAAATTTTCGACTTTTTAATATTCTGTATAAATATTCCGGAACAGTTTTACATTGTAAAACATTTATGACAGTGATATCTGTTAAAAGAATATATCCACACTTTTGAATCATAAATGCTTTCGTACCTTCAATGGCAACCATAGCTCCTGTAAATGTAACATTTTTATCTATTTGAAATGATTGTATATACTCTATCCGCATTTTTCAATTAACTCCTGTGATATCATTAATTCAAGTATTTCATCTGCATCCTTACCCAGTAATTTTATTATTTTTATTCTCAATTCATCTTCTGTGATTGGAACTGATAAATATTCTACCAGTTCATTTGCACACTTATAATCCATACCTGATATCATAATATTTTTTTCCAAAGTCTCACGATAACAAAAAATTCTTCCTTGACGATCAACAAATATATTCGCGTAAGGAGATATACTCAACATATTTTTTTTACTTTCATTCCATAAAATTTGTGTTTTTTTCATCTTATAAATATGGCTTCACAAGCCGTTCTCCAAAATAATCAAATGCTGTCTTGTAGGTTCCATTACAGATTTCATATGCTTTGCATTCCCGACAATATTTTTCACTGACAGCAACATTTCTTTCTGCCTCCATCAGGTTATTACTATATGGATCTGCATATCCCTCATACACTATATCTTTTTTTAAAGACATTAATTTCCAATAATACACATCACAGGCACACAAAGGAATATTAATTGCATACAGATGCCTTTTACTTCCATGTTTCCTTTTATTTAAATATAGATCAAATGTATTTTCCAATTGTTCTTTTATATCTTCGGATGATAAAAAAGCTTTTTCCAATTGTTTTTTCTCTATACCAACATAATCAATTCCACAAAATTGTATATTTACATTTTCAGGAAATTCATTGTCACAATACAAATAAAATTGTTCCAGTTGTCTTATATTTTCTTTTGTAATACAATGCTTAATTTCAATCTTTGCCCCCAGTTCATACATATTTTTCAGACCAGCAACACTTTTATGAAAACTTCCTTTGCTTTTATTTACCAATTCATGTTTCTCTGGAATCGAACTATGTAAAGTTGTAATTATACGTAATTTTGTTATATCTATACATTTTTTTATTTCATTTACAAAAGCATTATTTGCAAAATTTTCTCCATTACTTAAAACCGTAACATACATTCCGCATTTTTGTGCAAAAGATATAATTTCAATAAAATTTGGATGAAGTGTTGGTTCCCCACCTGAAATTGTTATCTGCATACAATGTTGTTCCTGTAATTGTTTAAATAAAAAAAACAGAGAATTGACATTTACAATTTTCTGTTCTAATTTTTCCCTTTTTGTACAAGGACAAAAACTACATTTTTCATTGCATATATAACAAATTGCAACATATACACCGTTTTTCATCTTTCCTCCATAAAGCCATAACGGTCAGAAATTTATTTCTGACCGTCGACTCATATTTTTACCAACTACTTGCCCCACCATTATCATTGTTCCAACCATTATGTGTCCACCCTACCATGGAACAGTCCACATCTTCCATGATAATACGACTCTCATTTTCATTTACACACTGTGAAATTGATATATCTTTTCCCAACTTTTCTGAATAAATCTTTTTTTCCTGCATAGCACTTTCCTCCTTTGCTTCAGATATTTACAAATAAATCATATAATAATCCTCCCTATCTTCCTACCAGTAAAAAATCTGTTTGCTCATGAATTTTACTTGAAAAATCTATTTATTTTCTTTTTCATAATCCTCAATGTCCGCAAACCACCTTTTTACCATATTTATAATATAAAAATACAAATCACCCGGTGCTATTATTTCTAATTTTTTTAAATAATCTTCAAGTCTTCTTATATGATTACTCATATGTTCCAATGCCATTTCCGCTCTATATTCAAGATCCATCTCTTCATCCGGCATTTCAAAATATAAGAGTGAATTTTTTCGTTGTTCCCGAATGTCTGATATAAAGTCACACAAATCATCTGTAAGCCAGCTAATTTTTCCGATAAGATCTGCTGCCTCAATCGCTGCTTTCGACATTTCTTCTTTTAACGAAAGTAGTAAAACAGCCTTTTCAAATTTAACAGATTTATCTGTCAATAGCCCTATCACTTTTTGATTAAAAGCTTCCTTTTCCAGTAACAAATGTCTCCACATATATTGTTCGGATGTAAAAGCATCTGATATTAATTTTAAAATTTTTTCCTTTAATTCTGTATTTTCATATTCCTCTATATAATGATCAATCTCCTCTAATAATTCACCCAATTCAAAAAAAGAAGCTTCCTGCCTCCTTCTTTCCATTGTTAACAAATTTATAATTTTTTGCTGCTCCTCTGTGCAAAAACGCTTAGAATCCAATATTTTATCCGCTAAACAACAAACTATCAAAAATTTCAATCCGATACTTCTTTGCCTCTTTTTTATTTGGCCAAGAAACTCTATTTGATACAATGATAAAAGTTCAAAATTATTTCTGCACATTCTTTGCAAATTAAACTCATATTTTTTTTCTATTCCGTTCAATAACTCAAGAAGCTTTTCTGTCTCTTCATCCATTTTACAAAAAGTATGATTCTCACACCATAAATTAGCTTTTTCCCATTGCTCCTTATTTTTTACTAAAAAATTTTCATACAAAAAGTCATAATATTTTTTTTCACTAATCATTTTCTTCTCCAATTAAAAATACAGAATTAACATCATCATTCCATATATTATAAAAAACATTTTGGAAATGCTGATACAAATTCTCTTGCATATTGCGAAATATATAAAAACTTGGTCTTTCTTTTTTTTCTATTATATAAGGAGAATATAAGTCAATTTTCATATAGTCCATTTCTTTTTCTTCAAATTTTACAATCATAATTGCATATGGTAATACAACTTCTGTCATTTTTACATGTATATGTCTTTTTGCAACTTTCTTTGATATTTGCTCAAGAAACGTAATTGTACGCTGAATCAACTGTTTTTTTACTATATATCTATGCTCAAAATTTTCCTTAAATTTACATGCATCCAATTCTGCTTTGCTCTCTGGTTTTTCAATAATAATTTCTAAATTTAAATTCTTTTCGTTATTCTTTTTCTTTTGTTCAATAATCTCCTCCAATAGTGTTATATTTTGTTCGTTTTTTTTCAATAAACTGTTTCCATTTATGCAAACCATTTGAATTGCCTTCGCATGTACCAGTTTTTCCACAAGATTTTTTCTGTCTTCATCCATCTTTTCCCGTAAATTCATGCAAATATTAAGCCTAAATTCATCTTTTTTATCTGAAAATTGTTTCTGATGCTGCTTTAATCGTTCTGCATCAATATCTGGAAGCATATGATTTTCCGATACAATATAATACAATAATTCTGACAATACATATTTATTCTCATATTTTTCTAATTGCAACAATAATATTTCTTTAACTCCATTCGGAATAAACATGTTCTTTTTCAGCAAAAGTTTTTTATCTTTAAGAATATATTTCAAATCTTCCTTCATAATATTATCTTCTATATCCTGAATTCCATCTTCCCGAATACAAAAAAATTTATTTTTTTCTTTTTGATACAAACACAATTTATTATAAAAATATTGAAATGTAACACATGGTTTATAAAAAGCTATATTTCCAAACCCCTGTGATGCATAGTTTCCGTACTTTCCAAATTTTTCTTCCCGAATATCATTCATTTTCTTTTCATATTCAAACTCTTCATAAGTAGAAAATTGTCCATTCTTTGAAATTTGATATGGGAAAAAATATGTAAAAAAAAGCAATGGCTTACAATAAAAATAAAAGTAATCCGTTGCAAATAATTTTGTAATAAGATAATGGCTTTCCTTAGTTTTTCCTCTCATATGTATTACATTCCTCTATTATTTTTCATCTCATTAAGTACTTCATTAATTTTTAACTCCCGGGGTAATTTTTTTGTTATTTTCAACATATTATCAATCAATGTACCACCAGTATTTTTTATATCATCCTCATCAAATTTATGTCCTTTTGGTGTCTCGTCACCTTCAAGAAAATGACTCATTTCTTTTTGCATATTATTAATATCCGATTTAAACTTTCTTGCAGCTTTTACAAACTCATAAATATTTGAGAATTCCTCTCCAACATTTTTATCATTTTCTTTTTTCTTCAATGCATTTTCAATATCTCCTTTATGCTGTTCCCAATAGAGAAACTCCGTATGAACATTGATATTTCCTAATGCACCTATCATAACTTTTACTCTTTCTTTATCCGTGTCCAGATCATGTAATACTTCAAATTTATTTTTTATAGATACCTCATACTCTTCCAGAGGTTGGATAAAATCCGTAACAAATTCTACAGATAAATTATTTAAATGATTTCTTTTTCCATTTTTTCTTTGCGTCCAGGCAATACAAATTGCACTTCCTGCGGTAAATATGCTAACAAACACCATTACTACCGTAGTAATAATAGGAAAAATACTATCTGCACCAAAAAACTTTTGATTTATAACCATCACCCTTCATACTCCCTTTTTTCCTTAAAAGAATAGGGAACCCCAAAAGAGTTCCCTATTAGTCAATGGTTCATTATGAAATTACTGTAACAGAGAAAGTACACCCTGATTAGACTGATTAGCCTGTGCAAGCATAGACTGTCCAGCCTGTGCAAGAATGTTGTTCTTGCTGTAGTTTACCATCTCTTTTGCCATATCTGTATCACGGATACGAGACTCAGCAGAAGATGTATTCTCGGAAATATTATCCAGGTTGTCGATGGTATGCTCTAATCTGTTCTGTACAGCACCGAGTGCAGATCTCTGGGAAGAAACCTTAGAAATTGCATCGGAAATAGCATCGATTGCGTAGGTTGCTGCGGAACCGTTCTTGTCCGTTACGTTTAAGCCCTTGATTCCAAGGTTTGCAGAGTTCATAGTCTCAATGTCGACTGTGATCTTGTTTGTCATGTCAGCATCTGCACCTACATGGAGACTGAAGCTTAATGTGTTGGCAACTTTTGCCTGACCAACTTTAATATTAAATGTTCCATCACCAGCATCAAATGCCAAATTAGATTTATCACCATTTTTCACTTCAGCATTTCCCTCGGTATCACCGATCTGGTTTGCAGCAAGTAATTCTTTTCCTGCAAGCTCATATGCTTTCTGCTTTGTGATAACAGAAGTATCGTTGTCATCAATACCATCTGCTTTAGTATCATCAATTGTAGTAATGGACTTGGTTCCTACAGAAATTGTTGCACTCTTAGCTGCGGCAATTGCTGCACTATTCGCATAAGCTGGTTTTGCTGTTGCTACATTTGCTGCATCCGGTGCGGTTTCATAATATCCTTTATTGGTAAGTGCTGTCTTACCATCAGAAGCATTTTCGCAATAAGTATACTCTTTTCCATTGATTGTAACTTTATTACCAGCAGCATCTGTAATTCCAGCTTTTGTTAACATATCAGTTACATCTGCCGCTACACCACCAATGGTATAATTCTTTCCACCGATACTTACTGTATCACCAGCGTTTAATGTATCCATTTTAAATGTAGCTGTTCCATCACCATTATCGGTAAGAGTTCCTTTTAATCCGGCATCATGTGCCTTCATATTAACAGTCTTCTCACCGTCATCACCCTTTAACAGGTAAATCTCATTGAATTTGGTTGTCTCAGCAACACGGTCGATCTCTGTATTTAACTGGTCAATCTCATCCTGGATAGCCTTACGGTCTGTATCCTTAGAGTTTGTACCGTTTGCTGCCTGAACTGCAAGCTCATTCATACGCTGTAACATGCTGTGAACTTCTGTTAAAGCACCTTCAGCGGTCTGTACAGAAGATACACCGTCCTGTGCATTGGAAGAAGCCTTGTCCAGTCCACGGATCTGCTTTCTCATCTTCTCGGAAATGGTAAGTCCTGCTGCATCATCTGCTGCACGGTTGATTTTGTAACCGGAAGATAACTTCTCGGTTGACTTAGCCTGTGCGCCGGATGTGATACCAAGCATTCTGTTTGCGTTTGCTGCCTGCATGTTGTGTTGTACTACCATACTCATAATAGAATCCTCCTTGAACTCCCGCTTTGCGGGGTATTATGTCTTTTCCTCTGGAAATCCTTTTCCTGAGGTTGTTTCTTATTGCACCACGTCCGCGGTGCGTCACAAGCATCTGAGATGCTTTGCAACCTTGTATATTCTGCCGTACACCTTACGATATACCGCAATAAGCGAAGCGTCCCGGGTGTGCCCCGCTTATTACCAAATGTTTGTGTGATGCTAAGCGTTAAATTTATCTTTTAAACTCTCTGCATCTTTTTTTGCTTCTGCTTTCATCCGCTCATTCCACAGAATTCGTTTAATCTCCTGCTGTGCCTCTCTGGAAATACCAGGCTCTGCATAATAGGTTTCTCTCTTTCGTGCCGGATTTTCTTCCGTGGTACTTCTGGCAATATTAAGTTCCCTCGGAGCATCAATGAGCAGCCTTGCGTGATTTCCTGAACCACCTACATAGACCACACGGATGTTATCACCAATGTTTACATATTGCCCCTGTTTCAATGAAAGTTTCAGCATTTTGTTACCTCCATGTATGTATTCCATACCCTGTTTCCTCGGGTATGTCCTGCGCATTTTCTTACGCATCTGCATTTTTATAAAATGCTTCTTTTCTTTTTATTTCAAAAATGCGACAATGTTTTATAGAATGTTGCATTTTTATCTACACCTAATATATCGGACGATGGAAGCATTCCTTAACCCCTGAAAAGAAAATATTTAAAATTTTCTTTTCGGTTATATTTTTGCTGGCATAGAACGCAATGCTGCCTCATATTCCTCAAGAGAATATTTTCTTAAAATTTGTTCTTTTGTCAATCCAAGATCCATCATATTTTGAATTGCATCGAGTCTTTCTTCGCGTTTGCCTTCAAGTCTGCCTTTTGCTTTTCCACGAGCTTCCCCTAGTTCCAGCAATTCCTCCGACTGTAATTTTAAAATCTTGCCACCCATAACATCACCCAATCCTTTCCTAATGGTATTGTTTTTTGGAATGATATAATCTGCAATCTGTTCAATCAGAACAATCATATCCATATAAAGATGTGATTTATTTTCTTTTTCTGCTGTTTCTTCAAGTCTTCGGTTAATTTCACGGAAATCAGCTAACAATTGTTGTAACTTTCTGGTATCCATCCCGTTGTGCTTCAAAAAGTGCTCATACCGTAAAATATGATACGGTAGCAAAATCAGCAGCCGTTTCTCAAAAATGCGGTCAACGGTATACTTTTTTGCCTGTAAAATTGGAACACGGTAGCGCATTTTTTGTCCATCCGCAAACTTCACGACCGCTTCGTGATAGTCGGGGAGATCACGGTGGTTACGGATATAGAGAACGCAGGACTGTGGAAATTCAATTTCCCAGATTTCGTCATTTTCATAAGAAGCGTGCTCGATCGCAATCGAAATATCATACTCGAACATTCGTATAACCATCGTTTTGTCTTTCGAGGACTGGCATTCCAGATGATAAATGTGATTGCCAATCTGGATAATAGAATCTGTAATCACAGTGCCATATTTTTCATAATGTTCGTTCCGCAACTGTTCAAAATGTTCTTCTTCACTGTAAGAAGTGTGGAATACTTCATTGATCAGAGGAATCAGAAGCTGTGGCATTTTCTGAGCAATTGTTCGGAAAACATCATCAAAAATGGTGCTGTGATCGGTTGCTTCATCGTTGGCATCTGGCAGTGAAGCTGTCAGAATGTCAGATTTCTCCATGTGGTATCCTGCCTTTCCTTTAGTATATATCATAAACGTCTGTTTTTACAATATGAAAAAATAAGAAACAGCTCTGCTATGACACGTTTATGAAATTTTAATTCCAATTGTGATTTATGAGCGAAATGCTCCCCATGATTGCTGCGTGCTGCCTTTTCTGGCAACAATGCTCTGGCATCAGATTTGGAATATAGATATTTATTGAAAATAGAATAACGCATTTTATGATAAAAGTCAAACATTTTATGAAAGAGAACGCTTTGTATAGGGTATCGCAACAAAGCATTCCCCGAACGTTTTACAGATTAATATTCAGATAAACAAGATCCTTTTCGTCCTGTTCAATTCCAAGGTAACGTTTCGTGATATGAAACGAAGAATGGTTAAAGACATTCATTAAAAGTGCTGGCTGGATGCCTTCCTGCCACGCATAGTAGCCAAAGGTTTTCCGGAGAGAATGACAGCTGATGGATTCGTCACTTGTTGTGTGTGCTGCGTCTTCTTTTATGATGCGGTAAGCCTGTGAACGGCTGAGCGGTTTATAAGGGTTTGTCCGTTTGGAGAAAACATATTCTTCCGGATCAGGATTCTTTTCCATAAAATATAGATACAGGGCATTTTTCGCGTTCTGGTTTATCGCAATATAATTTCTTTTTCCTGTTTTATGTTCCCATATCAAAAGGTGATCCCGAAAACAGTTCTTTTTAAAATCATAGACACTTCTCCAGCGAAGATTTAATAGATCGCTGATTCTCAGTGCAGTGTTTAATCCCAATACAACTAAAGTATAATTTCGCAGATGCGGTTTTACCTGCTTGTAGTATGAACTGAAATTCTGCAGTTCCTGTCGGTTTCGGATCGGTTGTGTTGTTCCCATAAAAATTACTCCTTTCAAGCCAAAAATAAAATGCTTTTGTGACATAAAATGCAACATTCTATAAAAGAATGTTGCATTTTTTATTAATTGTACACCAGTGCCGCCCATTTTATACATTTATAAAAAAGAACGGTTCCCAACTTACCGTCAGAAACCGTTCTTTTTGTTATTATTTTTTGATAGCATCCTCAAAGGCTTTACGCACATCATCATTATGATTGGTAATGATAAGCACCGCATACTGCCCTTCTGTAAAGATCAAGCCGTCCTGAATCCTGCTGACCTGCTTTGGCTCATAGGACTGCAGCAGATTATATCGATCCTGCTGATGCTTTGTCAGACTTTCTTTTGCCTCGTCCACATCTGCTTTATCTTTCACCGCGATTACAACAATTTCATCTGCTTTGTGTCCATCCGAGGAATAACTTACAAAATAACTGTCTACCTTTTTATATTCCATATCAGAAATATGGGAAAAATTGTCCTCTGCATCTTTTTCTGTACTGCTTGCATTAAGCATCTCCGGAAGATCCGGATCTGCAGCCTCCATCGCTGTACGCAAGTCATACATACTGACCGTATTTTGCGCGTTTTTCCCAGAACCGCACCCGGCACACGCAATCAGTAATGTAAGTACAGACACCAGACAGATGCCTTTTTTTATTTTTTCCATTCGATTAATTTTCCTCCACTGCTTCCTCGGTACTGAATGTTGCGCCGTTTGCTGCGGCTTCATTCATCGTCATATCTGCGCCACCGATGATCTGTTCTTCTGTTGACACTCCCATATCACCGTTGTTCATCGGAGTCAGCCCTTCAAATGCTTTCTGAACTGCCTTGTCTATCTTCTGCTGCTCCTTCTCGCTGATATTCTGACTTGTATTGTCCGTGTTATATCCCGGCATGGTAACATTAAATAAATATCCTTTTTCATCCGGATCCTGAATCCAGTTGTAAGTTCCCAGACTGTATGGCATATCCTTATAGCTTCCGGACATCAGGAAATTGTCAATGGCAGAAGCTATGGCATTTGCCACCTGCGCTTTTTCCTCTGTAATATCCTCTTTAAACGCAACCATGACCCCACCAAGCTTTTTGTCCATGGCAGCACGCAAGGCTTTCGGCAGATCATATATACTGTCCACTGTTTTCTTGTTCTGGTATGCCATATTGTACTTTAATGAGCTGGCTGCCGGGAAGTAATCGCGATCCCAGCTCTGGGACTGTCCATACATGGCATCCGTCACATTAAAGTTCGCATAATTTCCATTTCCTGCATCGGAATAAATATCGGTAATGTACCAGTCTCCGTCAATTTTTACCACATCCCAGCTATGGAATTTTTCTGTATTATGTTCCACTTTACATTCAATTCCCATCATCTGCATGAACATGCGGAATGTCGTCGCGTAACCGACACATACGGCATTGTGGTATTTTAACACCCCATATGGATTATCACAGTCTTCCTGTGTACTCGGAATAACGGTCAGGGCACCGGAATCCTGCTGCAGTTTTTTGGTCATCCAGTCATACACGGCCTTTTCTTTTTCAAAATCAGACATGCTGTCCTTGATCTTCATATCCTTGATCGCTTTTTTTGCCATATCAAGGGTTTCTTTTTCTTTATCCGTCAGCTTAGAAGTGTCTCCGGATTTGTAAGCATCCGAAATATTTGTTGTTGGTTTAATTTCATAATTTTCCGCAATTTTTACATAATCTTCGGTTGTCTCCGGATTTTCTTCCTTCTTCTGCTCGGCTATGTAGGATTTTAGAGTTACCAGATTAAATGCGGAAATCGTGGTACTTCCTACAACACCGGCTGCCAGTACCACCGCAACGACTCCTTTCCACGCCCCGTTCTTTTTCTTCTTTGGTTCTTCCGGCTGTACGGAATTACTTTTTACACTTTCATAGGTTTCCATAATTTATTCGCCTTTCTTCCTTTTTCTTTATGCTATCAACAGAATTATTTTTCTGTGCTTCCTAATTATAGCAATAAAAAAGCGAAAAATACGAATCTTTAAAGAAATTTAAACAAATATTAAGATACCCAAAAACAGGGACTTCCTTTTGAAAGTCCCTGTCGTGCCTGATAATTTTTACATAATATCTTCTTCTATATGTTCCCGTCCCTGCGCAATGATTCTTCTTACATGCTCATCCGCCAGCGAATAAAATACAGATTTTCCCTCTCTGCGGCTTTTTACCAGTTTGTTCTGTTTTAAAATCCGAAGCTGATGGGAAATGGCAGACTGCGTCATCGACAATACTGCCGCCAGATCACAGACACATACTTCGGCTTCAAACAACACAAACAAAATCCGGATACGGGTAGAATCTCCAAATACCTTGAACAATTCTGCCAGATCATACAATTCTGTTTCTTCTGGCATCGTATCATGGACGATCTTCAACAGATCCGGATGTACTTTGTTCTCACTGCAACATTCTATCTTTTCTCTTTCCATGAGTTTCTCCTCTCCGCCGGAAAATGGATAACCGCAACATTATAACTTCTTTACAAACAATGCGCGGATCGCATTTAATACTGCAATCACCATAACTCCGACATCTGCAAAAATCGCCATCCACATATTTGCAATACCAATCGTTCCGAGGAACAGGCAGATCAGTTTGATTCCGATTGCAAAGTAAATATTTTCATATACAATGCGCATACATTTCCGGGCAATCCTTATTGCTTTGGAAATCTTGATCGGATCATCATCCATCAGGACAATATCCGCAGCCTCAATCGCTGCATCCGATCCAAGTGCCCCCATCGCGATACCTACATCCACGCGGGAAAGTACCGGTGCATCGTTAATTCCATCCCCGACAAAGGCAACCGTGGATTTCTCCGGCTTATTCTGTAATAATTGTTCCACCCGTGCCACTTTATCTGCCGGAAGCAGCTGGGAATGAACTTCCGTAATACCAACTTCTTTTGCTACCTGCTGTGCCACACGGTCATCGTCTCCTGTCAGCATCACAAGACGCTGCACACCGGAATGCTTAAGCGACTGCATTGCCTCTGCGGCATGTGGTTTGATCACATCTGCGATCAGAATATGCCCCGCATAGTTTCCGTCAATGGCAAGATGGACGATCGTTCCGGTGCAACTGCACTCGCGGTAAGCAATGCCTTCTTTTTTCATCAGCTTGTTATTTCCGGCGGCAACCTTATGCCCATCGACTATGGCAATCACTCCGTGTCCGCCAATTTCCTGCACATCGCTCACACGCTCCATGTCCAGTTTCTTTCCATATGCTTTCTGCAAACTGATACTGATCGGGTGTGTGCTGTGACACTCGGCAAGTGCCGCATATTCTAACAATTCTTCTTCCTTTTTTGTATAAACCGGATGTCCGGATTTTACCGGGCAGCTCTCAGCGTCACAGGTATCACTGTGGATTCCACAGACTTCAAATACGCCCTGTGTGATCGTGCCTGTTTTATCAAATACAACGGTTTTGGTGGCTGCAAGTGCCTCCAGATAGTTGGAGCCTTTGACAAGAACACCTGCGGCACTGGCTCCTCCGATTCCGGCAAAGAAACTCAGTGGAATACTAATGACAAGCGCACACGGACAACTGATAACAAGGAATGTCAGGGCACGGTAAATCCAGGTTCCCCACTCTGCCGGAAGTCCCATAAAAAGCATTCTTACAATTGGTGGCAGAAATGCAAGCGCCAGTGCACCGTAGCAGACTGCCGGGGTATAATAGTGTGCAAATCTTGAAATAAAATTCTCGGAGCGTGATTTTTTAGAGCTTGCATTTTCAACCAGATCAAGGATTTTTGACACTGTAGATTCCCCGAATTCACGGGTGGTACGGATCTTTAACAAGCCGGACAGGTTAATACATCCGCTGACGATTTCTTCTCCAACAGCCACTTCACGCGGTACACTTTCTCCGGTCAAGGCACTGGTATTTAAAGAAGAATGTCCTTCTACTACCACGCCATCAATCGGCACTTTTTCTCCTGGCTGAACGATAATCACGGTACCGATCTCCACCTCATCCGGATCAACTTTTTCCATCTGTCCGTCTTTTTCGATATTTGCATAATCCGGACGGATATCCATCAGATCGCTGATGTTCCGGCGGCTTTTGCCAACGGCATAGCTTTGGAACAATTCTCCGATCTGGTAGAACAACATAACTGCAACGCCCTCTTTATAATCTCCCAGCGCGATCGCACCTACGGTTGCGACTGCCATCAGAAAATTTTCGTCAAAGACCTGCTTGTTGCAGATGCCTTTCCAGGCTTTTTTTAAAATATCATAACCGATCACAAGGTATGGAATCAGATAAAGGACAAATTCAAGTACCTTCGGAATGGAAACAAAGTTCCCTGCTACCGCAAATGCAATTATTAAAATAGCAGATAAAATAATCCGTTTTAATACTTTTTTCTGTTTTTTATTCATAGCAGCCTCCTGTCTGATATCTATGGGAAAAGCCAGAAATCCTTTCCTGTCTGCCGGAATGATTTCTGACTTTCTGCCTTAGACATCATCTTTATGTTTGGATTAAAGGAAAATTTCACAATCGTCTTCTACTTTTTTGCAGTTCTTTAATACGTCCTGCATAACAGACTTTGCGTCTGCACCGTCTTCAAATTCTACGTTCATCTTCAGTGTCATGAAGTTTACAGTTGCATCCTTTACTCCTGCAGTTGCTTTTGTTGCTTCCTCCATTTTATTTGCACAGTTTGCACAATCCACATCAATTTTGTAAGTTTTCTTCATAGCCGGTTTCCTCCATACTTTTCATTTTACATTTTATTACTCTTTCATATGAGCACTTGTTCATATGTTTGATTTTATTATAGCGTAAATTCAATAAATGTCAATAGGAGCTTTCATGATTATGAAAATTTTAAAATTTTATGATTTTTATTTCGATATAAAAGACAGGTTGCTGATTAGACCTTGCATTTTCCTATGTTGAGACATATAGAAAATTTCTTACAGATTATGTCCCTCCTTTTTTCTTCTGAGACTTATAGAATTTAACTTATCGATTATGTCCCACTTTTCTTTCCTCTTGGGACTTATAGAACATTTCTTGCAGATTATGTCCCGCCACTCTTTCCCAGCGGGACTTATAGAAGATTCCTTTATTGTTATGTCCCCTCAACAACATTATATGGGACATACTGTAATTTTTTTCTCTATATGTCCCAACAGATCTAATCTACGGGACATTTCTTATATTTGCTCCGCATATGTCCCACTTTCCGATTCTGTCGGGACATTTCTTACATTTTTTTCTGCATATGTCCCCGTTGTCAGACATTGCCAATTGCAAATATGTATTATTTAAAATTCCTCATCCAATCCCTCGTCCGATTCCGTACCTTCATAAAGATATTTCTCATTCTCCAGATCCGAATCATCATAGATCGGCTGCACCAATGATTTTTTTGTCATCTTTTTATTTCCGACAAGCCAGGCTGCCGCTGCTGCTGTAATCGGTACAGTCAAAACTACACCGAGCGTTCCGGAAAGCCCCTGCATGATCTCCGTGACAATCACATAGGAATTGATCAGCTGATTATAACTTAAATTATATGCATAATTGACCACAAGGGTAGATAATGCACCCCCAACATAAGCAAAAATCAGAGTATTTGCCATCGTTCCCATCATATCGCGCCCCACACGGATACCGGATACAAACAGATCTTTCCCACCCAGCTTGGGATTTCGGTCATACAACTCCTGAATGGTAGAGGCAATCGACATTCCAACATCCATCGTTGCTCCAAGTGCTGCTATGATAATTCCGGCAAACAGAAGCTGCCCGATCTTTATATGTGTATTCTGTGCAACATAGTTCAAGGTTTCAATATCTGACACATTGTAACCAGTGATGCCTGCAGCTTTACCGAACAGAATGGCCGCAATCGCTGCTATGATAACGCCGCTGACCGTACCGATTACAGCAGACGCTGTTTTTTTGGAAACCCTACCTAAAAGCCACAGCGTTAATAGTGTTGATAACAAAACAACTACAATGGTAATTCCAATTGGTGATACTCCCTGATACATCAGTGGAAACATCAGATAGATGATACAAACGCCGGTAAATACCAGACTCGCGATGGCTTTGATTCCTTTCTTTCCGCCAATGACACAGACAATCAGACAGAAAAACAAACCAAACAGATAAATTGCTGCGGTCCGATCCTTACTGTAGACAGTCACTACATTATTATCTCCTGTCGTACTGACGATTACGATCACGTGCGAACCAATCTGGCAGTTTTCCATTCCAAACAGAGAACCACTCGGATTCACTGCATCCAGTTCTTCTCCGGTATGCGCTCCGGATTTTATCTGCACACGCACTTCCTGTGTTCCATAACGCTGCCCGTCTTCCGCCAGATTATCCTTTGTAATTTTTGTCACGATGGCTTTTTCGTAACTTTGGCCTTCCGTGGAAATCAAAGGTACTTTTTCGAATTGATTTACTTTTCCCAACAAGAGCAGGAACCCCAAAAGGCACAGGGTTCCTACTAAAAATTTCTTCCAGTTTTTCTTCATTGTTATTTAGCTGCTTTCTTTACTGCTTTCTTTGTAACAGTAATTGTAATTATTTTACTTGCTGCCTGATACTGGCTGGTTGCTGCTGCCTTCACCGTAATTGTAACCTTTCCGGCCTTTTTTACGGTAACTTTTCCGTTTTTATCAACAGTTGCAACCTTTTTGTCGGAAGATGTATAAGTAAGCGCCGTTTTGGCTTTTGCATTTAAGGAAAAGGCTTTTTCTCCTACGTTTTTCTTGTAAGAGTTCTTCGCCTGTACCGTCTGTTTTACGGCATCTTTTACAATCGTATAGGTTGTTGATCCCTGTAACTTCTGTCTGGTTGTTGCATCATAAGTTGTAACAGAAAACTTCTTGTCAGTTACCTTTACTACCGAATAGGTTGGTGTCCATGTCTGGCTTCTCTCGGAAATATAATCCTGCTTGGAAGCAATCAGGTTATAGAATTTTGATCCGGTTGCAGAGTTTGCCTCTAAGTATACGGTTCCTTCCGGATTGGTAACAGTTCCGCCAACAGTCTTATTCACAATCTCATAGCAGTTGTTCTGTGCCTGATATGCACTGTCCTGTTCTGCTTCTTCTACGGATTTATATCCATAAGCACTGTAAGAAGTATGATCTTTTCCATCTCCCTCAAGCTGGAAGGTTCTGGAATAGGTATGATCATGTCCCTGCATCACCACATCAATCTTATACTTATCCATCAGTGGAGTAAGCTGTGTACGAAGCACCATACCATCGGAATCGGAATGATCGTAACCACTGCCGTAAATATCCTGATGGAATACCACAATACGCCATTTGGCATCTTTATTCTCATTGATTGCTTTTTTCATGACATTCTCATGCGTTGCACAGTTATAGTTGTTTGTGTCAAGAACAATGAACAGGACATTTCCATAACGATAATAGTAATCGGTTCCTGCCTTTGTCTTTCCCTGTACATAATTGGTATCGGTATCCGAAAAAGCATTTGGATTATTAAAATGCAGGCTGTACTGATTCGAAACACTGTCGTGGTTACCAATGGTCGTTGCTACCGGAAGGGAAGTCAGTGCCTCTGCCCCAAGATATCCTGCATACTCGCGCTCGTTGCTTCCGTAGTTCACCTGATCTCCTGCGGACACAAGAAAACTTACATCGGAATGATCCTCAAGTACTTCATTTAATACGTTGTTCCAGTTATAGCTGTCATTTCTTGCTGCAAGATTTTTTTCCGGTGCAGAAGTTACAACATTTCCTGCATTTTCCATCTTTTCACTCTCACTGCTGGTCTGACCTTTGGAAGCCCCGATCTGCGGATCTCCGACATACAGGAAAGAAAATTCATCAAATGCCTGTGTGGTATAGTTTTGTGTATCCTGCCACTTTCCATCCTGAAATACCTGATAATAATAGCTGGTATTTTCTTTGAGACCGCTTACGGTTACTTTATTGGAAAAATATTTCGTGGTATCTATGGTCACAGCTTCGGTCTGCGCTCCGGTGAACTCTGTCGCACCATCCATATTCTGTCTGGTAGAGATTCTCACCTTTGGAGTCTCAGCCGTTTTGCTGTACCATGCATAATTTAATTTTGTCTCATCCGCACCCGGAGTCAGTGATACATGTTCATACTCACTGCTATAAGCAGCCCAGTTCTTTTTCCAGTTGCTCCAGTCTGTAGACTCCTGGGAAGCATCATTCCAGTGTTCCGTTGCTGCTGCAATCTTTGTCGGGATACCAGTGGCAAACATTCCTGCCAATACAGCGGTGGAGAGAACTCCTGCTGTAAGTTTCATCACATTTTTTCTCATAATTCTTTTGTTCTCCTTGTGAAATCTGTAAGATTTATTACAGGATTTATAATAAACGGGTTATGTAAGATATACTATCCGGTTTCTGTAATCCTTTTGTAAAAACAAAAAGAGTGGATGCTTTGGGACATCCACTCCACATGCCGGCTATGCCATGCCGTTTACGGTTTTATATTTATAGAGCATCTCCGCGTGGTTTTGTTCTTCCACCTGGATATCTGCCAGAAGTTTGCGCACATCGGAATCCCCGAATGCAAACACATCGGTATTATACGTTCCGGACACCATTTTTTCAGAACCAATGCTGTCTGTGGCAAGGAAATTATCGTTTTTCTTATCTTCCGGATTGGTCATGGAATCATATGTTGCCTTTGGCTCATACATCTTTCCATCCCTGTCATTGACGTTACAGGACGGGACGCTGCCTTTCATGACCTGTTCCAGAGACTCCACATGCTTCTGCTCCTTTTTTTCCAGATCGGCAAACAAATCCCGAAGCACCGGGTCCTTTGCTTCCTGTCCGTAACGTTTGTACTTCTCCACGCAGGAAAGTTCCTGTGTGTGCAGATCCTCAATTGTAGCCATCTCTTTTTCTGTTAAAACCATGGTTTATACCTCTTTCTTTCCATAAGATAATCTTGTTGATTGCAGAACATGAACACTCCGCAACCTTCTCCTCTAGTATCTGTAAAAAAATACAACACATACCTGGTAAAATTTCGTCAAAAAGGGTTGAAACTTCTCACAACAGATTGTATAATTTCGTTTGTATTTTATACAATGTTTACAAAAAGGTGGATTATTTTATGGAAGAACGAGAAAAATTAAAATCCCGTCTGGGATTCATTCTCCTGTCAGCCGGATGTGCGATCGGAATCGGAAACGTATGGAAATTTCCATACACTGCCGGACAGGGCGGAGGCGGTGCCTTTGTGCTGTTTTATCTGTTGTTTCTGATTATTCTCGGACTCCCGATCATGACGATGGAATTTGCGGTTGGGCGTGCCAGCCAGAAAAGTCCGGTCAAAGCCTACCATGCACTGGAAAAACCCGGACAGAAATGGCATATCCACGGGATTATCACATTGATCGGCTGCTATCTTCTTATGATGTTTTATACAACGGTCACCGGCTGGATGCTTCATTATTTTTATATGACGGTCACCGGACAGTTTCAGGGACTGGATGCCGACGGTGTATCCGGACAGTTTACCACAATGCTGAGCAAACCTCTGACCATGGGCTTCTGGATGGTGGTAGTTGTTTGCGCCGGCGTATTTGTCTGCTCCCGTGGACTGCAGAACGGTCTGGAAAAAGTAACAAAGGTCATGATGACTTCTTTGCTTATCATCATGATCATTCTGGCGGTCAACAGCTTTTTTATGGATGGTGCAAAAGAAGGCCTTGCCTTTTATCTGATCCCGGACTTTGAACGGATGAAACAGATCGGTATTGCAAAAACCATTACGGGTGCCATGAACCAGGCATTTTTCACGTTAAGCCTTGGAATCGGCGCGATGGCAATTTTAGGAAGTTATATCGGAAAGGAACGCTCTCTGCTTGGTGAATCGGTAAATATTGCCATTCTGGATACGTTTGTTGCTATCACCTCCGGACTTATCATTTTTCCGGCATGCTTTACGTTCCATGTTGACCAGACTTCCGGACCAAGCCTGATTTTTATCACCCTGCCGAATATTTTTAACCATATTCCGCTTGGCAGACTCTGGGGAAGCCTGTTCTTTTTGTTTATGTTTTTTGCAGCGTTTTCCACAATCCTGGCAGTATTTGAGAACATCATCTCCTGCGGTATGGAACTGACCGGATGCAGCCGCCAGAAATCCTGTGCCGTTAATCTGGTACTGATCATTGTACTCTCCCTGCCATGTGTACTCGGATACAATGTATGGAACTGGAAAGGTTTTTCGATCTTTGGCGGGTCTGTGCTTGACCTGGAAGATTTTCTGGTAAGCAACCTGTTCCTGCCTCTCGGTTCCCTGGTATATCTGCTGTTTTGCACAAGCCGCTACGGCTGGGGCTGGAAAAACTACACAACCGAAGCCAATACCGGAAAAGGATTAAAAATTAAAAACTGGATGCGCGGCTACATTACCTATATTCTGCCGCTGATTGTGCTTTTTATCTTTGGATTTGGCATTTATGATAAATTTTTTACAAACTAAGGAGGATTTCTTATGTATCACGCAAATGAATCACGTTACGAAACCATGAAATACCACCGCTGCGGCGACAGCGGACTGATGCTGCCGGAAGTATCTTTGGGCTTCTGGCACAATTTCGGAGATACCGGTGTTTATGAAAATATGAGACAGATGTGCTTTACGGCATTTGACCACGGGATCACACATTTTGATCTGGCAAACAACTATGGACCGCAGCCGGGCAGTGCGGAGGAAAATCTCGGGAAGATCCTTCGGGAAGAACTTTCTTCCTACCGCGATGAACTGATCATCAGTTCCAAAGCCGGTTTTGACATGTGGCCGGGACCTTATGGAAACTGGGGCAGCCGCAAGTACCTGATTGCCAGCCTTGACCAGAGCTTAAAACGACTCGGTCTGGACTATGTGGATATTTTCTATCACCACCGCATGGACCCGGATACACCGCTGGAGGAAACCATGGGTGCACTCGACCAGATCGTGCGAAGCGGAAAAGCACTGTATGTCGGTCTGTCCAACTACGACGGGGAAACGATGAAACGCGCAGCTGCCATCTTAGAAGATCTGCACTGCCCGTTTATTATCAACCAGAATTCCTACAATATCTTTAACCGTACCATTGAAGAAAACGGTTTAAAACAGGCCGCAGCAGATGGGAAGAAAGGAATTATTTCTTTCAGCCCGCTCGCACAGGGTATGCTGACCGACCGTTATCTGCACGGTATTCCAAAGGACAGCCGTGTCAATACCGACGGACGTTTCCTGCATGCCGACCAGTTCGATGAAAAGCGGCTGAACAGTATCCGGAGCCTGAATGAGATTGCGGCTGCCCGTGGTGAAAGCCTCGCACAGATGGCACTCAAATGGGTGATCCGGGACGGTGTGGTTACTTCCGTTCTGATCGGAGCTTCCCGCCCGGCACAGATTCTTGAAAATCTGAAAGTGTTAAACTCTGCTCCGTTTACGGAGGAGGAACTGAAAAAAATTGATCAGTGTGCACTTTCTCTCTAGGTAAAACAAAAACCCCGGATATTTATTTCCGGGGTTTTGTCTTTTCCTGCATCTGCTACTTGACTTTGACTTTTAATTTTAAAACTTTGGTCTTTCCATTGTTTAAGGTTACTGTCACGCGAATGGACGCAGTTCCTTTTTTGTTCGATTTTATGGTACCCTTCTTGTTTACAGATGCAATTTTTTTGTTATTGCTCTGATAAGAAATGCTTTTTACATTGTCCATATTTAAGGTGGCTGCCAGAGAAACCTTCTTTTGTTTTCCCTTCTTCACCTGAACGGTTTTATTCTTCAATGTAACCGTTTTTAATATGTTCGCTGTAACCTGATCCATATCTTTCTGATCCATAAGGACATAATCCTTTTGGGAATCTGCTGAAAAATTCACATTTCCGGCTTTTGTAACCGTATAACTCTTATCGTTTACAAGGATATAGGCACCTGTCTTTGAGTCCTTTGCGCAGACATACAGCCTGTTTCCGGTCTGTATGTCTGCTGTATTTACGGTCAGTGTATAGCTTACGTTGCCAGCCGGATCGGTGACCCGGATCGTCACATCTGTGTGTTTTCCATCGTTTTCTTCCAGTATCTGATTTATCAGACCAGCGGTCACCGTTGTTTTGATGGCTTTATTTTTCCGGGTTCCGGTAACGGTTACGGTTGGTGTATTTTGTCCGGCCGCGTTTCCATCGGACGGTGTTTGTGTACCAGCTGTATTTCCGTCAGACGGAGTTTCTACATCGGTTTTGTTTCCGTTGGACGGTGTTCCCCCTCCGGCTGTGTTACCACCCGAAGTATTTCCGCCACCGGAACTTCCTCCGGAAGATGAGCCGCCTCCAGTTGCTCCACCACCTCCGGAAGATGAGCCGCCTCCGGTTGCTCCACCGCCTCCGGAAGATGAGCCGCCTCCGGTTGTTCCACTTCCTCCGGAAGATGAGCCGCCTCCAGTTGTTCCACCGCCTCCGGTGGAACTGTCCTCTTTGATTGTAACAGTCACGGCTTCACTTGTCACTGTTTCGTAATAAGTCTGTCCATCCTTATCATCCGGCTCATATACTGCCTTAAACTGATAAGAACCGCCACGTTTTAAGCCTGATACAACCGTATCGGCTTCCCCATATACGAGTTTTTCCTGTGCCTTTATTATGGTTCCGTCCTGATAAAAAGAAATCGAACCAAGCGGAATACTGCCATTTCGGACTCCATCTACCTTTGCATACAGATGTACGGAATTACCGTTTTCTGTCTCTGCCGTAAGACGAATCGATGGTTTCGCCGCTGTAATGGTAAAGGTTCCGACTTTTTCCACTATCACATCGTACTGGTTTCCAGTTACTTTAAACCACACCTCATAGCTGCCCGGCTGCACCGGAACAACATTTTTCCCATCCTGCCGATAGAAAACTTCAGGCTTTACCTGCGAATCTACCGTCTGTCCGTTGTCCGTTCGGACTACATTTACCGTGGAAACAAGGCAGCTCTGTTTCAGCCCTGTGTACGCAGCTGTCTGCTGGATGGTATCATACTGCATCTTTACGGCAATTGGATTTACCGTCACGGTTTCGTTTGCCTGGGAAGGAAGTGCCCTGTAGTTTTCATTGGCTGCTCCTGCACCTGCATAAGAAACTGTAATTGCATTTTCTCCCATATGAAATCCGTTTGTCTCTGAAACCGGAATCTTTATGGCTGCCTCTCCGTTTTGAAGCGTGATGCCGGATACTTCATAAGGGGTCTGGTTAATGTATACCGAAAAACCAGCAGACGGCACGTTCTGTCCCTGTAAGCTGCTATCTGTATAGACCGTCTGCACGGTAAGATTCAGTTCATCCTGCATGGACACGGCCGTTGGTAATCCATTTATCGTAGTGGTTGTTTCCTTTGAAGTAGCTGTCGAACCGGATGTATCCGGATCTTTGTTTACAATCAAAACTACCTTCTGCTCAATTTGTTCATCTGCTGAAAATGGACGGATTGTGATGTAGTAGGTTCCCGGTTCTGGCAGTTTCAGTTCGCCACTAGTAGCATCATCATAAAATTCCGGTGTAATTGTATGTACCCCGTCCTGATTTGTCTCCGGATGAAATGCCAGTCTAAGATCCGAAACATTGGCATTTCCATCATCACCAACCGTTGAATAATATATATGATTATTGAACTCTACTTCGTATGTAAGTGGAACCTGATATAAAGTTTTCCCATTTTCGGGTGTCCCTTCCTGCCATTCCACATCCAGATAATACGATTTATCACTACTCATAATATTTGAAACATTCGCCAAAAGTACAGGATTTTTTACTGTAACATTTTTTACCGCAACCGGTTCATCCCCTGACAACTCACTGGTTTTCCAGATTTCTCCGTTTCCAGACGATGTCCGTTCCAGTGTCATTCCCGCCTGTCCGTCTGTCGGTGTAAAAGAAACCGCCGTATCCGCAGCCCTTCCAAGTTCCAGATAGGTGTGACCATACTCCGCAATTCCGGATTTTCCATTTCTTCCATTCAGGGTTTCAAATGTAAGTGCACCCGTAATGGTATCTGTAACTTTCAGCTTCTGTTCTTTTCCTAAGATCAGTCGGTTTCCTGCTGAATCCGCACTCACAATCGAATGTACCTGTGGAGTTTCCATCTGGGAAAGATCAATCGCACTTGCCCCTTCCAGCCTGACCGTACAGCTGTCCAACGCTGCCGGTGCAAATGTTCCACCGCCCTTTACTGTGAGGTTTCCTACTTTGCTTATACCTGGAATTCCGGTATAGGACTGGTCGGTATCTATAGTCAGAAATGTCTTCCCTGCGTGATTTTCAGATACTCCGTACACCTGTTTCGTATCGGAACCGGTAAGTGAAATTTCCACATCACCGGAAACCGTATATTGTCCATCCGCCGCCGGTGGATCCGGCTCCTGCGTGGAAAACCAGTCATCCTGATTTACATATGGTTCAATGGCACCGGATGCATAGATTTCCCCATTTTGCGTACCGGAAACGTGCGCAAGCACGATCTGTGTCTTACCGTCATATGTTCCGTTCATGGAACCGGCATAAATATTCCCCAGATTGGTGCCACCACCCGTAATCAGAATCTGTGCCTCTGATCCCGGATGATTCCCCATATTCTTTCCATTCTCATAAAGGGATCCGCCAAAGATATCTACATAGCGGAATCCGCTGTCGCACGTAACATTCTCAAGAACAAGTTTATGCCCATTTGCAAAAATTGCATCGTGCAGACGATTGGAAAACCGCAGCGTAATGTTTTTAAATGTCACATCCGTATTCAGGATAAATCCCCCCTTACGGTTGGAAAAAGTATTTCCATTTCCGTTGACGGTCACGCTTTTATCAAAAATAAACGGTTCCGCAGCCTCGGCATTTAAAAAAGCACCACTTCCCAAAATTGAGATTTCATCCCCATTGCCGGCAGCCGCATAGGCATCCTCAAATAAATTGTAGGGATTTCCATAGCTTCCATCTCCGGAACGAGTAGAATTTCCATGTTTAAATTCCGTATAGATCGTTCTTGCCGCTGTCTGCACAGCCTCCTGCGCCTTTACCGGCACGACAGGCTGCACGGTAATACACATGGTGAGCACGATAAAAAATGCCCATAGACGTTTTGCTACATTGTCTGGTTTCATCTGATTGTTCTTTTTCATCCATTTCTCCTGATAATAAGAACAGGGGGATGAGTCAAAAACTCATTCCCCTGTCACTTCATTGATAGTCTCTACCATCATCCTAACATGGTTTCCTATCATCGTCAACAAATTTATGACCTGTTTTTATACCTATATCATCTGCTGATTTTATATTTTATTATTTCTATCTGTTCTATCTGTGTGATATCAATCTTCTGATTGAAAATATAACGAGCCCCACAATATTTCATTTCACTTGCAGATGCATAGCCATCTCCAAGCTCTTCAAGATCTGTATCATCCATGAAAGGATGTTTCTTTTTTTCAGTTCCTTTTCTGTCATCGGTAAGAGGTAACTCTCCTATGGAATATTGCTTTCCGTCTTTTGTTGTTGCAACTACATGATAAAAACACCCTTTTTCTCTCCAGTCATTGACGGGACAAATACTAACCGTATAAGGTGTAATTTCAACAGGGATTGTTTTTTTTGTTTTCTTAACATCCGCTTTTAACATCTTCTCCTTCATTGGAACAACTTTTCCATTAACCAAAACATTTTTTAATGGCGTATTTGAATTATCCGGTGATTGAAATCCCTTATATACTTTCGGATTTTTCCACGCAGTATCATCGGAATAAAAGCCGCACACATTGATCTGAATACCATCACCTGTATCTATTACATCCACCTTACTGGTAGTATCTAACCCACCTAACCAATAATTTGTTTCTTCCAAAGATTTTACGTTCGGAAGGAACACCTTTGCACGCATAACCTTCGTATTTGAAGCAACCTGAATTGATGATATGATTATCTTTTGTTCTTTTCTGCCATCATCTTCTCTACTGTTTGATTTTGCATCAGAATTTTTTCCACACGCACACAGACAATATAGCATTGTAAAAATTAATAAGTACAGACTGATTTTCTTCATTCATAATCCTCCAATTTCTTTTTCTTTAAAACACTAAGGATTATTATGCTTCCTATCACTATAATTCCAATGCCAGCCACATATTTCATCGAACTTCTGCTCTGTACTCCAGCTCCT
>ERZ838483.631-NODE-631-length-42418-cov-7.337275_pt1 | contig 42418 bp, 37 predicted proteins | sample MGYA00519939_ERZ838483 | MGnify/ENA primary metagenome ERZ838483 (study PRJEB31850, sample SAMEA3708836) | human gut metagenome | biome: human gut; feature: human-associated habitat; material: faeces | place: China | collected 2014 ... | reverse complement strand
GCGTCTTTTTTTGTTGGCAGGGCGGAGCAGAGCGAGACTTTGTCAACAGCACCAACTTGGCCCGAAGCTGGAAGGAGGCAAAAATGTATCAGGAGCCGAACAAATCTCCGTGGGGAGTGGTACAGACCTGCGACACGCTCTGCCCCGGCGTGTTCCTTGTGAGCACAGCCAGCCATGGCGGGACGATGGTTTCAAACGAGGTGGCGGCCTTTCTCTCCCCGGCAGCCAAACGGTGCGGCTTTCGGCGTGGCGGCTACCTCTGCTTTGAGGAAGATACGCAGGAGGAAGTGGTGCTGCGGGAGCTTTTAGACAAAAAGCTCTGGCAGATACCCGAGCGTATCAAAGACAAGGCCGCCTTTGAGGAAAATATCAACCGCTCTATCAAGCGATATAACCCCGAGTATTGGCGGGCCAGACAGTCCGGCCTTGAGGCGGCGCAGTCCGCCCGGAAGGAGGCCCCGGCCCGTCAGACAGAACGATAACCTCGGGCCAAGTTGACCCGAAGCACCAAGGAGGTGATTTCTTTGGCCTATGTGCCAGTACCTAACGATTTAAGCCGAATTAAAACAAAGCTGGCCTTCAACTTGACGAAGCGCCAGCTTATTTGTTTCTCCATAGCGGGCGGTATCGGTATTCCGTTTTACCTGTTTACCCGTTCTCACATTGGAAACAGTACGGCTCTGTTCCTGATGATTGGGCTGATGATGCCGTGTTTTCTGTTCGCCATGTTTGAAAAAGACGGGCTTCCTTTTGAAAAGGTGCTCCGCAACATCATCCGAACACGGTTTTTATTGCCGAAGGTCAGGCCCTATAAGACCGATAATTTTTATGCTTTCCTGAGCAGAAAGGAGGAACACCCGATTGCAGACCAACGCAAAGACAGCAAGGCCGGGCGCAGAAAGAAAGCGTCCTGACCGCAAGCCAAAGAAACAGGCCCCGGCAAGAAAGACCGGGCCACAGACCGCACAGCAGACCATCCCGTACCGGGAAATTTTCAAGGACGGTATCTGCCGGGTCAATGACAGGCTCTATACCAAGAGTATGGAATACGAGGACATTAACTATCAGTTGGCGCAGGCTGATGACCAGTCAGCCATCTTTGACGGCTACTGCGCTTTTCTCAATTCCTTTGACAGCTCCCTCCCGTTCCAACTCTCCTTTATCAATCACCGAAGCCGCCCCGAGAGCAAATACAAGCTCAATATTCCCATGAAGGAGGACGGATACAGCGATATGCGGAGTGAGTATGTGGAAATGCTGGAAGGCCAGATTGCCAAGAGCAATAACGGCATTGTGCGGACAAAGCTGCTGACCTTCGGTGTGTCGGCGGACAGCCTCGCCGCCGCAAGGCCCCGGCTGGAGCGTGTAGAGGCTGACATTTCCAGCAACTTCAAAAAGCTGGGCGTACAGTCACGACCCCTGAACGGGCTGGAACGCTTAGAGATACTGCACGGCCAGCTTCACCCCGGCGGCACAGAGCCCTTCCGCTTCACATGGGATATGATACCCAAGACCGGAATGGGAACAAAAGATTTTATTGCCCCTACCAGCTTTGACTTCCGCCAAACCCGGCTGTTTCGCATGGGTTCCACTTGGGGAGCGGCCTCCTATATGCAGATTATGGCCTCCGAACTCTCCGACAAGCTCCTTGCCGAGCTGTTGGAGGTGGACGCTGAAATGACCATTACCATGCACATTCAGACCGTCGATCAGGCCAAGGCCATCAAAACCATCAAGGGAAAAGTCAGCGACATTGACAAAATGAAGGTGGAGGAACAGAAAAAGGCCGTCCGAAGCGGTTACGACATGGATATTCTTCCCCCTGACCTCGTTACTTTCAGTCAGGACGCCAAGAACCTGTTGAATGATTTGCAGAGCCGCAACGAGCGAATGTTTCTTTTGACCTTCCTTGTGGTAAATACCGCCGCCACCCGCCGAGAGCTGGACAACGACCTGTTCACCGTATCGGGTATCATGCAGAAGTACAACTGTCTTTTGAAGCGGCTGGACTTCCAGCAGGAGCAGGGCCTTGTGTCCAGTCTGCCCCTCGGCTACAACGGGATTGAGATACAGCGTGGCATGACAACCAGCTCCACGGCGATTTTCGTTCCGTTTATGACGCAGGAGCTCCGCATGGACGGCGAGGCCATCTATTACGGCCTGAACGCCCTTTCCCATAATGTCATCATGGCAAACCGTAAGAAGCTGAAAAACCCTAACGGGCTGTACCTCGGTGTTCCGGGGAGCGGCAAGAGCTTCAGCGGAAAACGGGAACTTGTGAATGTGTTTCTTGCCACCAATGACCGTATTATCATTCTTGACCCCATGGGCGAATATTCCCCACTGGTGCGCCAGTTTGGGAAGGATGGGCTTGTGGTAGAGATTGCCCCCAACAGCCCGCATTTCATCAATCCTATGGATTTGGATTTGAGTATGGATGACGAGGTTTCTCCTATCAGTCTGAAATGCGACTTCATTCTTTCGCTCATGGAGCTGATTGTTGGCGGCAAAGACGGCTTACAGCCCGTCGAGCGTACCATCATTGACCGCTGCGCCCGCATGGTGTTCCGGAATTTGCTTAACGACCCGGAACACGCACCCATGCCGACCCTCCAAGACCTGTATGACCTTCTGTGCCAGCAGAGCGAGCCCGAGGCAAAGCGGCTGGCAACAGCCCTTGAAATCTATGTGTCGGGCTCCCTCAACCTGTTTAACCACAAAACCAATGTGGACTATAAAAACGCCCGAGTGCTGTGCTTTGATTTGAAGAAGCTGGGCTCCGGGCTCCGCAAAATTGCCATGCACATTCTCAACGATCTGTCCAACAATCAGGTTTCCTACAACTTCTCCTGCGGTATTGCTACATGGTGCTATTACGACGAGTTCCATGTGCTGTTGCAGGACGAGTTGACTTCCAGCTATTTTGTGACTATCTGGAAAATGCTCCGTAAAAAAGGATGTGTTCCCAGCGCCCTGACCCAGAATGTGAAAGACCTCCTTGCCAGCCGTCAGATCGAGAACATCTTTGAAAACTCTGATTTCATGGTGCTTTTGTCACAGGCACAGGGAGACAGGCAGATTTTGGCGAAACAGTTGGGTATCAGTCCCCATCAGCTTTCCTATGTGACCCACTCCAATCCCGGCGAAGGGCTTTTGTTCTTTGGAAATGTGACCATACCGTTTGTTGACCGTTTCCCGAAGAATACCAAACTCTATTCCATTATGACCACCCGCCCGGAGGAAAAGGAGGCCCAGAATGAGTAAGGACGCTTCGGGACAGGTTGACCCGAAGAAAACAAACGGTGAGAAACGGGTAAAGCGTGGGCGGCTCCACTTCACTGAGGAAGAAGTGACCCGTCAGGCTGGGGAGCAGGCTTCGGGCCAAGTTGTCCCAGAGTACCGGGAAATTCAGGCAGGACGGCGAACGAGAAAAGCCGTCCTCCCGCTTGCGGCAGGAGGACAAGGCCCGGGAAGATACCGTTTGTGAGGAGCAGGCCGCCCACAAAGACCAGAAAGACAAGCGGGAGAAAAAGAAAGAACGGGCCGAGGCCAAGGCGGAACACTCCGCTGTCCGGCTGGAAATGGCAAAGGAAAAGCTATCCCGTCAGGAGCCGCCGAAGCCGCCCAGCCTTCCCAAGCAGGCGGTCATGGTGGCGGGGGCTGGTGTGTGGGCCTATGGACACCGCAAAATCCATGAGGTTGAGCACGAAAATGTTGGTGTGGAAGGAGCCCACAAGACCGAGCTTTTAGCAGAGGCCGGGGCGCATAAGGTCAGCCGTTATGCCAAGCGGCGTATCCGGGAACATCCGGTCCGTCAGGTTAGGAAGTGGGAACGGCGAACAATGAAGGCTAATGCAGACCTCCACTATCAGAAAATGGTGCAGGAGAACCCGGAGCTAAACAGCACTTTTCTTTCCCGCATGGCCCAGAAGTGGAAAATCAAGCGGGAATATGCCAAGCAGGCCCGTGAGTCCGCAAGGCAGACCGCCAAGGCGGCGGGAGCAGCGGCAACCACCACCGAGAAAGCGGCGGCCTATGCCGCTCAATTCGTGCGGCGGCATAAGGGCGGCGCTGTCATTATTCTGCTGTTGTTCTGCCTGTTTCTGATACTCAACTCCGTTTTCTCCGCCCTTCCATCGTTGGGTACGGGCATGATGAACGCCGTGGTGGGGACTTCCTACACCGCCGAGGACGAGGATATTTTAGGGGCCAACGAGGACTATACTGCCCTTGAAAATGAGCTCCGGAAGAAAATCGCCAACATCGAGCGCACCCATCCCGGCTATGACGAGTACCGTTACCAAGTAGACGAGCTGGGCCACAATCCTTATGAGCTGACTTCCTACCTGATTGCCAAACTCCGCACCTACACCCGGGAGAATGTGCAGGGGGAGCTCCGGGCCTTGTTTGAGGCGCAATACAAGCTGACGCTGACCGAAGAAGTGGAGATACGCTACCGCACCGAAACGGACACATGGACAGACGAGGACGGAACGACCCACACCGACACCTATGAAGTGCCGTATGAGTATTACATTCTCCATGTGCGGCTCCAGAACAAGACCCTTCCCATGGTGGTGGGCTCCCTCATGGACGCCGAGCAGAAGGAAATCTACGACATAACCTTGGAGCTTAAAGGCAACAAGCCTTATCTGTGGGATGACATTTACACAAGCGGCGGAGGCAGCTATGACCCCGGAAGCTACTATACCATTCCGGGCGAGGCCCTTTCCGACCCGGCCTTTGCGGCGCTGATCTCGGAGGCGGAAAAGTATCTGGGCTGGCCCTATGTGTGGGGCGGCTCCTCTCCAAGTACCAGCTTCGACTGTTCCGGTTTTGTCTGCTGGGTTTACACGGCAAGCGGCGTTCATAGCCTGCCACGCACCACGGCCACGGGGATTTTCAACCAGTGCTCCTATGTATCACCTGCCGACGCAAAGCCCGGGGACTTGATTTTCTTCACGAAAACCTATGCTTGCGATGGCCCCGTTTCCCATGTGGGTATCTATGTGGGCGGCGGAATGATGATCCATGCGGGCAACCCCATCAAATACGCCAGTATCAATACAAGTTACTGGCAGGAACACTTTTACGCCTTTGGGCGCTTGAACTGATTTTCAGAAAGGAGCTATCCATGACCAAACTTGAAAAAATCGACAAAGAGCTGTCGAAGGCCCGTGAGAAAGCCGCAGAGTGGCAGACCAAAATCCGGGATTTGGAGAAACAGCGTCAGGAAGAAGAAAACAGCATGATTGTTCAGGCTGTTCGTTCTCTGAAACTGACGCCCGCCGAACTGGCTGAGTTTTTCAGCAATCCCGTCATTACCGCTTCGGGCCAACTTGGCCCGAAGCCTGATGAAGCAAAGGAGGATACCGAACATGAAGAATAAGTTTTTTCGCAGGGCTGCGGTTTTGACTGCCGCCCTGTTTTCTTTTACCTGCATGAGCGCCACAGCCTACGCCCAGAGTAACGAGCCCGTTGCGGAAACCGAGCCGCCTGCCGCCGAGGAAACCACAACCAAGCCCTTCACCACAGATGGAACGGGTACGGTGGTGGATAATGCCACCGACGAGGACGGCAAGGAGTTTTTTACGATTACCACCCCCAGCGAAAATGTTTTTTATCTGGTCATTGACCGTCAGCGCACTGAGAACAATGTGTATTTCCTGAACGCTGTCACGGAAAAAGACCTTCTGGCTCTCGCAGAAGCAGACCCGGAGCCCGAAGTAACAGAGCCGGTTGTCCAGCCCGAACCTGCCCCGGAACCTGTTCCTGAGCCGGAGCCTGAACCGGAAAAAGACACAGCCTTTCCTGTCGGCAATCTTCTGATGGTTGCCGTCGTGGCGCTGGTGGGCGGTGGTGCGGCCTACTATTTCAAGGTCTACCGCCCGAAGCATGAAGCCGCTGGGCTGGACGAGGACGATTACGACTACGATGAAGCCGACACCTATGGCGATATGGAGACTGAGGAAGAAACGGAGGACGAGGAATGAACTTTACCAACAGCCCCTACGAAAAGATGATGAAAGAGATCCCCCACCCGGGCCGTGGCGGCGCTGACCGCTGTGCCGGATGCCGCCACTTGAAAGAGTGTGGCAACAGAAAAGACCGTTGCCGCAAGAAGTTTCGCCCCTCGGGCCAAGTTGGCCCGAAGTCCTGATGTGCCGGGAACTGACCCGTGACGAGCGAAAGGGTATCCGAAAACTGGTCACGGAGATGTGCGCCAATTATGACCGGGAATATGGCTGCCTGCCGCTGGATTGTGAGTGTTATATGCTTGGCAAGTGTTGGACAGGGGCTTATTGCCGCTACTTCCGGGAGGCCGTTCTGCCCCTTGACCCGGTGCTGGAAGCTTCCATCTGCGAGGGCGGCCCGGCCCCGGACACCCGCCTGTGCGCTATCTGCGGGCGGCCCTTTCTCCCGGAGGGGCGGCAAGCCTACTGCTCCGAAGCCTGCAAGGCCGAGGGAAACCGCAGAAGGAGCCGGGAGCGCATGAGGAAAAAGCGTGATAAAACCAAGTAGCTCCGTTACGATTTGCCCCTTGAAAAAGCCCGGAATATCAGGCTTTTTTGAAACACTTTTCCGGGCCTGAATATCTTAATACCTTTTGCCCCGGTTTGGACGGGTATTTCGTAACACTTCATCACCTCGGGCCAACTTGGCCCGAGGTCAGAAAGGAGGAAAACACATAGAAAGCAATCAAGGCTATGAGATTTTGAAATCTGTTACCTTTGACAATGGCCGGGGCTTCGCTCTGGGCTTTGACGAAGCGGCCCCCAGTCCCTTTGTCACATGGCAGTTTACCGAAACGGAGAACGGCCAGAAGGACTACTATTGGGGCCACTACCACAGTAGAGGCCAGACAGCGGAGAAGGACTTTGCCAAGCGTGTGGCCGATTACAAGGAACTGTTTGGTGTGCATGAGCGCACCGATGACCATGAGCAGGCAGAGTATTACCGCTATTACTCTACCCAGCGGCCCATTGACCTCGGCACCTTCCCGAAGCCTCCCGGCAACGCTCCTGTGGAGATCATCAACTTTGACGAGCGGCGTATGGTGGAGAGCGGCACTATGCGGGCATGGGGCGAACTTTCCTATTTGAAGCCCCTGACGGAAAAGCAGATGGAGGACTACGAGCTATGCCCGGCTCCCGGAAACCCTGACCGGGCGGCCCGGCCTTCCATCACAGCCCAACTCAAGGAGGCGGCCCGCAGAGTGGAGCCCCCGAAGGAGCCTGACAAGACCAAATACAACAAGTCCCATGAGGACAGATAGGAGGACACTATGAACGAAAAAGACAACCACCTGCTGACAGTCGAACTCTCCGAGGAACAGAACGGTAATATGCTGGACGGCATTTTGAACAACCTGCCGCCCTCGCTGCTCCCCAAGGGGCCGGAGAAAAAGGAGCTGGACAGAGTGAAGGAGCCGCCCGCCCACAAGCGGAGCCGGGAACGGGAGGAACGCTGACGGCCCGGCGCAAGCGTGACAGGCACCTTCATGTAATGGTGACGGCGGACGAGCTGGCACAGATACAGGAACGCATGGCCGAGGCGGGCATTACCAACGCTGGGGCCTACATGCGAAAGATGGCCTTGAATGGCTATATCCTCCATGTGGACCTTGCCCCTGTCCGGGAGCTGGTTTCGTTACAGCGGCGGTGCGCCAACAATCTCAATCAGGTGGCCGTCCATGCCAACACCTTCGGCGTGTACCCGGAGGAGATTGCTGGGCTCCAGCGGGACTATGAAAAGCTCTGGGGGCAGGTGTCCGATGTGCTCACGGAGCTGGCTGCGCTGGTGGAAAAATAACCTTGCGGGGTGCGGGCCTTTATGGTCTGCGCCCCGCCTTTTTTTCGTTTCCGTCGGCTTCGGGCCAAGTTGGCCCGAGGTGCGCCGGGACAAGATTTACTAACCGTCTGCAACATTGTTGCCCCTGCGCCCGCATGGTAAAATATAAGTAGAAAGATAGAAAGGGGCTAAAAATATGAGACTGATATTAAAACTGATTGCTGCGCCGTTTATCGTTTTGCTGACCGTCCTTGTTGCCGTCCTGTTGTTCCTGTTCTCTGTGTCCTCCTTCCTCCTGACTGCGGCCTCGGTCATCATGGCCCTGTTGGGCATGGGGCTATTCTTCATCAGTTACCCGGTGGGCAGCGTCATTTATCTGGGAATTGCGTTCCTGCTTTCGCCCTTCGGCTTGCAGGCGGTGGTGGGCGCTGTCATTACGGGGCTGAACAGCTTAAACCTGTCTCTGCGGCAATTCATCACAAGCTGATCGCTTCGGGCCAAGTTGTCCCGAAGTAATATGGACGGCGGCCTTGCATGGCCGCCGTTTTCTATGAAGGGAGGGATTTTCTCTGGCAACAACTACCTTGCTGCAACGCCACGCCAACGAAGGAGAAAGTATAGCTGAGGCCATTCGTGATTGTCTGGACTACGGGAAAAATCCTGAAAAGACGGAGGACGGGAAATACATATCTTCCTATGAGTGCGACCCGGCCACGGTAGCCGCCGAGTTTCTTTTGGCAAAGGCCAGTTACAAGGCCATGACGGGCCGGGAGCAAAAGCAAGGCGAGGATGTGCTGTGCTATCAGATCCGCCAGTCCTTCTATCCCGGAGAGATCACCCCGGAAGAAGCAAACCGGGTAAGCTATGATCTGGCTATGCGCTGGACGAAGGGCCGCCACGCTTTCATTGTCACGACCCACACGGACAAGCAGCATATCCACTCACACATTTACTACAATTCCACTACCCTTGACTATACCCGGAAGTTTCGCAACTTCTGGGGTTCGTCCTTTGCCTTGCGGCGGCTCTCTGATCGTCTGTGTCTGGAAAACGGGCTCTCCATCGTGGAAAATCCCAAGCCCCGGAGCAAGGGCAAGTTTCGCAATTATGGGGAGTGGCAGGCCGGACAGAAAAAGCCGCTGACCTATCAGGACAGACTGCGGGCCGCCATTGATACCGCCCTTGCCAAGAAGCCCGCCGACTTCCCGGCGTTCCTCTCCCTGATGGAGCAGGCGGGTTATGAGGTCAAACAAAGGCGGGGCGCAATCAGCTTTCGGGCTCCCGGTCAGGAGCGGTTTACCCGCTTACGCTCTGATACTCTCGGGGAAGGTTACAGCGAAACGGACATACGGGCCGCCCTGTCAGGCTCCCGCCAACGGCCCGGCCAGCCTCGTCAGAAAATCAATCTGGCTATCGACATTCAATCCCGGCTCCAAGGAAAAGGTCCCAGCTATGAGCGGTGGGCTAAGGTGTTCAATCTGAAACAGATGGCCGCCGCCCTTGCTTATTTGCAGGACAACGGCCTGACGGATTATGAGCAGTTGGAGCAGAAGGCCACAGCGGCCACGGAGCATTTTCACAAGCTGTCTGACCAAATCAAAAGCACCGAAGCGGCCCTCCATACCAACATGGAATTGAAGGCGGCAACGGTGCAGTATGCCAAGACCCGGCCTGTCTTTGAGAAGTACAAGGCCAGCAAATACAGTAAGAAGTTTCTTGCGGAGCATGAGGCGGATATTGAACTTTACCGGGCGGCCTGTGCCGACTTCAAAGCCATCCTCGGCGGGGCCAAGCTCCCCAAGATGGACACGCTCAAAGAGGAAGGCCGCAAGCTCTCGGAACAGAAAAAGAAGCTCTACGCCGAGTACCGCAAAACCAAGGCGGATATGCAGGAGGTCACGACCATCAAGGCCAACATTGACTATCTACTGGGCTACTCGGAGCCGGGCAGAAAGAAGGAACAGGAGCGTTAGGGACTGTGACGCATAAGGAGCAAAGCGACGCTGACACTTCGGGCCAACTTGGCCCGAAGCGCCGGGTTTGGGGAGGCTCCCCAACAAGCAGATTTTCACAGACGGGCCGCAAGGCCGGACTTGTGAAAATAGCTTCTGTGGCCACAGAAGCATTGCTTGCCATTTAGCGGCACCCCTGAAAAGCCCCCTAAAAACGAGAAAAACGAAGGCCCTTTTTACTTGACCTCCGTTTCTCTGGCTTTTTGTAGTCCCTCTGCTGTGGCCTCCATGACCGTCAATTCCTTTTCGTCCATTGTATTGAGCAGCCTGTCAATATGTTGGCGGCAGTCGCTTTCGCCGTTCTGCCTGTCAGGATAAAAGAACTGGTCTACGGAAATATCCAACAGGGTGACGATTTGGTAAAAGGTGTTCAGGCTTGGATGCTGGCCCCGGTTCTCAAAATACATGATGGAACGAGGGGTACGGTCTACGAGCTGTGCAAGGTATTCCTGTGTCCAGCCTTTCGCCTCTCTCTTGCGCTTGATCTCCCGGCCTAATGCGTGGAAGTCAAGCCGTCTGGTGTCTTGGTACATTCTCATATCACCCCTATATTATTTTACATTTCGGGTTTGACTATGAGAACGAAACACAATTTTATGTTTTGATAGTATTTTATTGCCCGTCGGCAAGGTTGCCGATGTTACACGGACAAGGTATAATAACAGAAAGAAAATTTGAAAACTACACTTTAATCACAAAAATCTATGATACGCTATCTTTGGAGGTGTTATTATGCAAAGGATTTTAGTCGTTGAGGACGATTTTGATATTCAAGAACTTTTACAGAATTTTTTGCAAGAAGCAGGATATGAAGTGGCTACTGCAAATGATGGCATCGAGGCACTATCTTTGTTTTCGGGGCAACGATATGACTTGATTATATTGGACATTTTGCTTCCCAAAATTGACGGTTATGGTGTCTGTGAGTTGATACGAAAGCAATCGGATGTTCCCATTATTATGCTGACTGCATTGAGCGGTGAGGAAGATCAAATCAGGGGATTGGATTTGCAGGTGGATGACTATATTACAAAGCCTTTTTCTATGCCAATCTTACTTCGCAAAATTGCAGCTGTACTTCGGCGTAGCAAGCGGGGAGAAGATGAAAAGCCTCAAATCATCACTTATGGCAATTTACTTTTGAACTGTGATAGTTATGCCGCCACCGTGGATGGATCTGATTTTGAACTGACGCAAAAAGAGTTTGAAATATTGCGGGAACTGCTGACCCATCAAGGCCGGATATTGACCCGCCAGAACTTATTAGATAAGCTGTGGCGATTTGATTTTTATGGGGATGAGCGAGTTGTTGATACCCATATCAAAAACTTACGCAAGAAGCTGGGGATAGATTTCATTCAAACGATCAGAGGGGTGGGATATAAAGTTGATAAAGAAAATTAAAGGCAGTCTGTTTATAAAAGTTTTTATCACTACTGCTATCCTATTGACAGGGGTGAGCTTTCTGGTTTACTTGATTTTAGCTTGGTACACCCCGAAAACATATTCTAATACCCTTAATGCAACATTAGATGAACAAACAAAAATATTCATTTCAGAAATATCGCAAATGCCCATGGAAGAAACAGGGGGTATTTTTGATAACTTTCTTGATTATCAGAATGTAGACCGAATGGAACTGTTTGAAGAAAATGGTAATAGAATAAATCTTCCAACGGAACGAAGTGCTGATAATGATGTTGTTATAGAAACAAAGGCTTGGGGAAATGAAGATAATAATGCACCTATTATATCCAATAGTTATACGGTTTCATTTCTTGGCAAAAATACAAACTACACTTTAGTTGTTTATGGAGCGGCGGGGCAAGTAGCAGAACTGCAAAGAGCATTTCAAAAAGTGTTTCCGTTACTTGCATTTATAGTGTTTTGCGTATCACTGGTTACTGGTTGGATTTTTTCACACCTTATTACTAAACCCGTACTGAAAATAAGCCGTATTTCTAAAGAAATGTCCGAATTACAATTTGAATGGCAATTAGATGAACAACGGACTGACGAACTGGGAATATTGGCAAAGAGCCTTAACTATTTATCGCAGAAGCTCAATGTAACTTTGAATGACTTACAGGCAGCAAATAGAAAACTGGAACTTGATATAGAACATGAAAAGGCATTAGAACAAGCTCGCACGAATTTCTTTTCAGCGGTGTCTCACGAATTGAAAACGCCTATCACGATTATCAAAGGGCAATTAGAGGGCATGCTCCTTGGTATTGGACCCTATAAAGACCATGAAAGATACTTGACAAGGTCGCTGGAAATTACAAACACGCTTGAAACAATGGTGCAAGATATATTGACAATTTCGCGGTTAGAAACTGCGGGGGCCGATTTCAAGAAAGACCACTTGGATTGTGTGCAAATTATCAAAGCCTATCTGAACGAAACAGCGGATTTGATTGCAGAAAAAGATTTACAAATACACCTTGATATACTGCCATCTGCTTTCATAAACGGAAATAAGATGTTGGTAGAAAAGGTTTTTTCAAATCTAATTGGAAACGCAATCAAGTATTCCCCACAAAGAGCGGATATTTGGATTTCCGTACTTATGAAACATGAGCAGATAGTATTTTCTGTTGAAAATGCAGGGGTGCATATACCAGAAAATAGTATTCCCAGATTGTTTGATGCGTTCTATCGCGTGGAGCAGTCAAGAAGCCGAAAGACTGGAGGAAGTGGACTTGGACTGTATATTGTGCAGGAAATACTACACCAGTATGGAAGTGAATGTACGGTTTGCAATACGCAAGCTGGGGTAAAGTTCTCTTTTATAATTTGAAAGATATGGAAAAGCGGTGGGTAATCAACCCGCCGCTTTTCAACTACACATAAATCACAAACTAATCCCAAATGTATCACAAAAGGTAGTGGTATCCTTTATATATATTCAAAGAAAGGATGGTGTTTATTTTATGAGCACAAAAAAACTACTTACATTAGCTCTCGGAAGTGCATTGCTTGTGGGGGGGGTAGCTGGGTGTAGTTCATCAGTGAATATTCCTTCCGATAACAACACTACGAAAAATGTTTCCTATCAGGCACAAACCGTTTCTGATACGGAAAATGCGGCGAACGATTCTACTACAGCAGAACTGCCTGGTGGAAGTGTGGACTACTCCATATATGAACCTTACGGCTTGAGCTATGATCAGGAGAATTATTATTTTACCTATAATGGGAATGTAGTGAGATTTTTTAATGACCCCATAGCTGGAGCGAGTTTCACGAATTTCTTTTCTGGAACGGTGGATATTGAGGCAGACCGGGACGAAGAAAATAACCTTGTTGGTATTAAAGAGTGTTCCAAAGAAAATTATGACCGTCATACCCAAAAGCATAATAACTTTAATCCCACTGATACATCATTGAGTACTGTACAAAAGGGAGAATCTACTCCCCAACTTTGGCTTAAAGACTATGCAGACTATGGCATTACCTACAACGAGCAGAGCGGCGGTTGGTATTATAATAATCAGAGAATTAAGATATTATTGGACAGTGAACAGGCTGTTGTTTACACTGATGAAGAAAATGGAGTATGTGTTACTATTTCAAGGGATGGCAACCATCAAATTTCAGAAATTAAAGAAATATCTGAAACAGATGCACAATCACTCATGCTAAAGAATAATCCTATTGGAGAAGATTACACCTCGCAGGAATAATTTCTGCTTTCATAATCAGCCGAGCGATGGCAAAAGACGGAGGTGACCTGTATGAAAAAGATTCTATCACTCATTTTAACATTGTTTTGTGTATTAAGTCTTGTTGGCTGTGGGCGTTCTATGGACGACATCATAAAGAATGAGTCCAGCATTACCGGCGTTGTGGAAGAAGTTTATAACAACTCCATACTTATTTCCATCCAGACAGACGCTTACCCTTACGGAACATATTGCGATGTTTCTTTGGATGCAGAGAACAAAGATGACATGGTTGATTTCAACATTGGTGATGAAGTCATTGTCTATTACGATGGTAACATTGCAGAGAGCTATCCATTACAGATCAATACGGTGTATGCGATTTCTTTGAAAGATCCAGCTAACTGAAGTAAAAATAAGCGTTTTCCAGTTCTGGTACTTGTAGCGTAATTCAAGAGTAAAGACTGCCGCACGACGGCAAAAGAAAAAAAGCCGTCGTACAGCAGCCTATCAATACGCCTATTTGAAACGGCGGCTCAATTTTCAGAGCCGCCGTTTCTCTTTGGATATTCAGTAACCCCACGGCGGCCCATAGGAGGGTGTCGCCGTGTCCATCTTACTTTCTCACAATTCCCATGACCTTCACCAGCTAAAAAAAGCATAGCTCCCCCTCCGGGACAGTCTGGCTATGAAGGTACAATATATCAGTACAATTATGATAATGTAATTTCATGCGTCTGCATAGCGTCTTGCTGTGCGGGCGCATTTCTTTTGCTTTGCCTCGGGCCAATTTGGCCAGAAGTCCAGCCCCGGTGCCGCTCTCCGCCGCCCTCCGCTTCGGTCACTTGTCAATCCCCAACACCGAAACGGAGGTACACAATGAAGGAAATCAATTTGCGGGATTTTTACCCGTGGTATATGGAAGATGTGATGGTCGAAGTCACGGAGGAAGTTGCGGAAGAATTGCTGGCGGGCCAGCGGTACATCAAGGCCAGCCGCCGCCGTGTCTACCGGAATAAAGCGCACTTCTCGCTGGACGCCGAGGACGGTATCGAATATTCCGCCTGCTTCTCTAACCCCTCTCCGCAAGAACTGATCGAGCGCATGGAACGCTTCGAGCATATCTGCCATGCGCTGAATAGTCTGCCTGACGCACAGGGCCAGCGGGTGTTTGAGCACTATCTGCTGAACCACTCGGTCAAAGCGATTGCTGCCGCCGAAGGTGTGACGGAAAGGGCCATCAACGCCGCCATCCAGCGTGGCTTGGAGAACATGAAAAAATATTTGGAAAAAGTTCTGTGAGCCTATTCTTTTTCCCGTTCTAACTGACACGGTTAATGAGAGGATGAACCTTCCTCACACAACTGAATAGCGGGTAACTCGGAGTGCTTGGCAGGGAGCCAAGCAACAGGTACGCCAAGACTTTTCCATAAGGAAAACGAGCGACAACTACTCATGCCGCAAGTGGGGACAAGCCATCTCCACGGCCACGATCTGTAACGGGCCGCAAGGAATAAGTTGGCAACTTATTCGCTCCGATTTGCCGCACAATCCAGCGGGGACGCTGACGAAAAAAACAGTTGTCTTGCGACAGGCCGAACATATAGCGTCAGCGCCCCCAGCTTTATAAGAAAGAAGGTCTTGACCATGAATGAGGAATGGAGCAACGACGCTTGCCGTGGCTATGTTATCAAAGCCATGGAAAACTGTGGGTTCCACGCAAAGGACATTCATCAGGTGCTCGTTGAGCTTTATGAAGTCTTTGACTTCTGCGCTGTTGAGGAGGCGGCGCACTACTACGAAAATTGGCAATACTGACCTCGGGCCAAGTTGGCCCGAGGCGTGGAGAAGAACGAAAGGACAGCACTCTTTGCCGGGTGCTGCCCTTTCGCTTTTCCCCACTGGGACAATGCGGGAAATGCTGGCAGTCAACCAACTACGCAAAGGAGGCTTCAATGGTACAATCCGTTACTTATCAGAGTGAAACCAAAACCGTCCATTTTCAGGGGAAAAGCATTGTGCTGGAAAGTCTTACGCCGGTACTCTCTCCGAAGGAAAAGGAAAAGCGGAAAAAGGAGATTGAACGCTGTCTTTATGAGGTGTTCAGCAAGTACAGAAGGGCCAGCGATACCCCGGCCTGACCATCGGCAACATTGTCCTTCGGGGCTATCAATGGTATAATATACTTGTAGGTTGGTAGCTCCATTCCACAGGAAAGGAGCCCAACATGAATATCAGAGAAGATGTAATTTATGCAAGACAATCCGTAGACCGCAAGGACAGTATCAGCATTGAGAGCCAGATTGATTTCTGCAAGTATGAGTTGAAAGGCGGCAGTTGCCGGGTTTTCAAAGACAAGGGTTATTCCGGCAAGAATACCGACAGGCCCGAGTTTCAAAAGCTCCTTGGCGAGATACGCAAAGGCAAGGTACGCCGGGTAGTTGTCTACAAGCTGGACAGAATAAGCCGCTCCATTTTGGACTTTGCGAATATGATGGAGCTGTTTCAGGAATACGATGTAGAGTTCGTTTCTTCCACAGAGAAGTTTGACACCTCGACCCCCATGGGCCGGGCTATGCTGAATATCTGTATCGTATTCGCCCAGCTTGAACGGGAGACAATTCAAAAGCGTGTCACAGACGCTTATTACTCCCGGTGCCTGAAAGGCTTTCACATGAGCGGTCAAGCTCCCTATGGCTTCTACTTGGAGTCAACGGTGGTTGAGAATATCCGCACAAAGATGATGGTAGCCGACCCCATAGCCGCAAGCCATGTACGCCTGATGTTTGAAATGTACGCCGAGCCCGAGACTTCCTTCGGAGATATTACCCGGTATTTTGAGGAACGGGGTATCAAAGTATATGGGAAGTCATTGACCCGTTCCTACTTATCCCAGCTCTTACGCAACCCCGTCTATGCACAGGCTGACTTGGAAATGTATGAGTTTTTCAAAAGTCAGGGTACGGTGGTAGTCAATGACGCCGCCGACTTCGCCGGGACAAATGGCTGTTATCTCTATCAAGGCCGGGATGTGAAGGAGGACAAGGACAAGAGCTTGAAAGACCAGATCCTTGTGATTGCGCCCCACGAAGGCTTTGTATCTGCTGATGTTTGGCTGAGGTGCCGCAAGAAGTTGATGACAAACACCACCTTCCAGAATGGCCGCAAGGCCCGCAACACTTGGCTGGCCGGGAAAATCAAGTGCGGGAAATGCGGGTACGCACTCAAAACGACCCACAATCCCTCTGGCTATGAATACCTCCGCTGTTCCAAACGGGCCGACCACAAGGGCTGTCCGGGGTGCGGCACTCTCCGCAAGACGGAGTTTGAACAGTTCATTTTTACCGCCATGGGAGAAAAGTTCCGGGAGTTCAAGCTACTGCGGGGCGGCGAGGAAAAGGCAAACCCGAAGATTACCGCCTATCAGGTGGAGCTTGCACAGGTAGAGGCCGAGATTGAAAAACTGCTTGATACGCTGACCGGGGCCAACGCCACCTTGCTGGCCTATGCCAACAAGAAAATCGAGGATTTGGACAATCGCAGAAAAACGCTGTCCAAGGCGATAGCTGACTTGTCCGTTGAAACGCTGTCCTCCCAGCAAATTGAATTGCTGTCCGGGTATCTGGACGATTGGGAGAATATCAGTTTTGAGGACAAACGAAAAGCCGCTGACGGTCTGATTTCTTCAATCAGTGCAACCAGCGACTATGTAAAGATAGAGTGGAAAATCTGACACTCTTTCCACTCTATCAAACCACTTGTTTCTTTATACCGCTTGTAGCCCCTTGTCCACCGTTGCTTAACACGCCTGAGTATCACATATATGATAGTGATAATACACATGCACACGCCGGAATTTGCGACCAAATTAATCGCCGCAGCGATGGTTCTTCTGCAAGAGAAACAACAAAACGCGAAATGGAAAATTACATACATAGCGATGTTGTAAGGGATCTCTTTGGTGTCCAGATTGAGATAAATGACACAATGGACGTGCCACGTGAAATCTCCGCACTATTGCAGGCGAGAAATCCAACGGCATATAGCCCCGAAACAGTAAAAAGGAAATTGAACAAGTTAGGAGCTCCCCGAATGACAATGGAATTGCTTCACAGCCGTGATCCTGCTGATGAGGTTATAGGATGGCTGAGAGATATTTCAAAATTTATACAGGCGTAGTTTTTAGCACCAGCAATTCTCCACATCAAAAAGGGAAATATCCGAATTGAAGCCACCTGACAAAGCGACCCTAGACGAACTCAAATCGTCGATGGTCACATCAGAATGGCTGTCCTGTGTGTTATACAGGACAGTCATTTTGTCGTCATAGAGGTAAATCCTGTTGACAAAAGTATCCACTAAGGCCTGACGGTATTTCAGGTCATTTACATCGCCTTTACGGAACTGGTTCAGGAAGAACCGCACTTCATTGACCGTGGGCGTAGGGTGGGAGGAAGTCTCCACAAGAATCTGCTGTTCCAGCTCGTTGCGTTCCCGTTTCTTCTGAGAGATACGCTCCGCAATCACATCGACGATTTGACCACTTTCAAGGGCCTTAAAGAGATTTTCTGTAGCCCGCTCGTTTTCTTTTAGGAGCCTTTTGAGCCGCTTGAGGTTATCTGTGTCTTTCTCCTGTTCGCAGAGCCGTACAACTTCCTTTGCAATTCGGTCAATATTTTCCTTGGTCAGCAGTTTACGGGTTTCCTTGATTACCAAATCCTCAATATATGCTTTGCTGACAGCCTTTTTATGGCAGGACTTGTCCCGGCGGTTGGTCACACACTGGTAGTAGTGATATTTGGTTCCAGTTTTGCTGGTTCCGCTAATGCCTGTCATAGCAGCCTGACAATACCCGCAGAATAGTTTAGTGCTCAATATGTAATTTTCGAAAGCCTTTGCACGCGGCAGGGGCTTTTTTCTTTTTGTCCATCATATCCTGCACCTCGTAAAACAAGTCATCGCTGATGATTCGGGGCAATCCGTCCGGGGTTTCTGTGCCTCTGTAAGTGTAAACTCCAATATACCGCTTGTTGCGGAGAATGCGATTGAGGCTGTTTTTGTTGAACTCGTTGCCGTAGGAGGTTTTGATATGATTTGCATTGAGGTATCGGATAATATCAGCCATAGACTGGCCGCTGGCGTACATATCAAAAATTTTCTGCACAACGGGAGCGGTGTCCGGGTCAATCTGAATATGTTTCTCGCAGTCTACACGAAAGCCCAACGCCAGATTGCCGCCTGTGGAAAGGCATTTTTCAGCGTTGATGTCCATACCACGCCGTATTTTCTGTGAGAGTTCGACGCTATAATACTCTGCCATTCCCTCCAGCACGGCCTCCATCAGAACACCAGAGGCATCATCGGAGATATTCTCACGGGCTGACAGTACACGGATACCGTTCTTTTTGAGCTTGGCTTTGTAGGTGGCGCTGTCGTAGCGGTTGCGGGCAAAGCGGTCAAGTTGATAGACCAATACGGCTTGAAAGAGCTTTTTGTCCCCGTCCGCAATCATACGCAGAAATTCAGGACGGTGATCGGTTGTGCCGGAAATGGCACGGTCAATGTATTCGCCTACAACGGTATAGCCGTTGCGCCGTGCGTACTCATAGCACTCTTTCAACTGGCCCTCAATACTCTGCTCCGTCTGGCGGTCAGAAGAGTAGCGGGCATAGATTACGACATTCATTTTATCCACTCCTTCTTCTGATTGGTTTCGAATAAGTACTGACCAAATTCATTGAAGTTTTGAGGTGTGGGCTCGTACTTGATTTTATCCATATAAGTATCACATTCGCTCACAAGTCGATTATAGAATTCAGACCCTTTTCCTGAACAACGCTGCACATCAGGATTTGTGGCTGCTCGTCGAATCACTGCATTCTTTTCTGCTCTGAGAAATTGAATCGTCTGGCGAACAGTTTCTTCACAAGTTTTAGGGCTACTGCGTTTCTGAGAAAAACGATTTTGATATGAACTTATCCGACCGCAATAAAGTTGCTTGAAGTTTGTAGTAACAAAGCCTTTTCCGCAATGGCGACAAACTGCCATTTTATAACCGTTGAGTGCATAGTAGTGCATGATAGCCACGACCATGTCTAATGCAGTGCAGCAGGAATATTCGACCCAATGATCTAAGTGAGCAACTTTTGAATACTCAATGATTGGAATGCTATAGGAAATAGAACCAGATTCAATGCTCGATTGCTCACTTTGATAGATATTTACAGATAATTTTGCATCATATTTTCGGGCTAGTTTCCAAATCTCCTCTGCTCTTTTATGAGGGAGTTTGCGAGATTCTTTCAATACTGGCTCTGCTTCACTTAAAAATTGAAATGATTTCTTTACATTATCATAGCGGAGTTCCATCCATGCGGCATCATAGGGGACTTCTATATTACTGAATAAGCATCCGAAAACATGATTCTGTAAATCAAAATAAGTTTTAGGCCGCCCACGCTTTCCGTGTTCTGTCCTTTTGATGTTCGTATAATCCAGAATTACATCTAGGAGATTGAATGCTTGTCGATGACTTTGGTCTAAAGTTTGCAGTTCAGCGGATGTATCCCCGTTTTCTTTTGTGATTATCAGTTTATATTCCATCTTACACGCTCCAAAAATATTTCCTTTCAACTACAATCATAATCCGAAAACGCTTATAAGTCAAGATGCTTTATTTTTGATAAAATACCGCCATAGGGTTCCTCGGAAGGGCGGTGATGTAAGTGGAACAGCTTGATATTGTACTGGATCAAAAACAGGCCAAAGTTTTTGCAAGGGCGATTTACAGGGATGTATCTGCTTACATTTGCGCCCACAAGGAGGAATTTGAACAGTTTTTACTTGAAGAGAAAGGTGCGGATGCAAATGACAAAGATCAGAGTCCACATAGATCCAAAGGGCTATGATGAAAAGCCCTCCGGCAAGGAGATAGGGGGAATCAAAAGCAGACTGCAAAAAGGCACCAGACCTTCCCTTGTTACGCTGGAAGAACTGGTGCAGAAAATCAGAACAGGCCATTCCATCAGCCCCGGAATCATGGAGGGTATGTCCGCAAAGGACTGGCAGGAACAGCAACTGTTTATGGTCGATATTGATAATGAGGAGGATGGGCCGATACTCCGTATCAAAGACGCAAGAACCATTTGCCGCGACAACGGTCTGCCCCTTGCTTTCTACTATCAGACATTCAGCCATACAAAAGAACATCCCAAATTCCGCCTTGCCTTTGTCATGGACAAACCCATCACCGATGAAGGTATGCGGAAGCATATCATGGAAACGCTGGTCAATTTGTTTCCCCAGAGTGACAAAAACTGCGTCAATGCCGACCGCATTTTCCACGGCACGAATAAAAGCGCAAAACTCATCAGCGAGAATGGGCGTATTTCGTGGGAGAATATCGAGGCTGTCTCTTTCCCCACCCGACCGGACGAATACCGTAGCGGCCATTCTAGCCACATAGAAATGCGCTCGGATTCCGAACTGGACGAACTGGTGCGGAACTTTGATTTATTTGGGTATTTGAAAAAGCGCAACGGCGGCTTTCGCCGCACGAGCAAGGGAGTAGTATTTCATAACTGCGAAATTTGCAAACACCATGATAATCTGATGTATGTGGAAGAAACCAATACATTCTGTTGTCGCTCTGAGGACAAAGGTGGCAGTATCATTGACTATTTGAAATACACGGAGGGCCTTACCACTGCACAGGCCATTGACAAATTGAAGAATGAACTGTGTGAACCCGTGTGGAAAGCACCTATTCCCTTTGAGGAAGTAAAACTGCCGTCTTTCCCGGTGGACGCACTTCCCGCTCCATTATGCGACTGGGTGAAAACTGTTGCAGAGAATACGGAAACGCCTGTTGATATGGCGGCTGTTTCAACGCTGGCGGCGCTTTCCTGTGCGGTGCAGAGAAAGTTCAAAATAGCCCCTAAGCGTAGTTATAGTGAACCGCTTAACCTGTATATTCTCATCATAGCAAAGTCCGGCGAAAGAAAAAGTGCAATTGTTCACAAAATGGCTGATCCTATTTACCAATATGAAAAATCAGAAAACAGAAGGCGCAAGGAACAGGCGGAAATTGACTTAGCAAATTTAAGTAGCTGGAAGAAACAAATTGACGCCTTGGAGCGGGACGGAAAAATTGAAGAGGCAACAAAACTCAGAACAAAATATCGAAACCTGGAAGACAAGAGGGTGAAGCCCCTCCGTCTCATTGCAGATGATGTCACTCCAGAGGCATTGACTTCTTTGCTCTCCGAAAATAAAGGGATACTTACCATTATCTCCACGGAAGGTGGCCTATTTGATACACTCGCGGGGCGATACTCTAATGTGGTATCAATTGATACCATGCTAAAGGCGTACAGCGGTGACCGCATTCGTGTGGATAGAAAGGGGCGGGAAAGTGAAATTGTCAATGACCCGGCATTGACGATGCTGCTCTCTGCACAAGACAATGTATTGGAAGGTCTGATGCGGAATGATGTATTCAAATCCAGAGGGCTAAATGCCAGAATCCTTTATTGCAGGCCAAAGTCTAAAGTTGGGACCAGACATTTTGACACGCCAGAACTGTCCGAAGAATTGGAGAGAGAATATCGTGAACTTATGCATACCCTGCTAAAAATTCCTTACCCGGAGGGCGGAATGCCAAAGGAAATCAGGCTTTCTCCAAAGGCGTATAAGAGGGTCATTTCGCTCTTTGATTGGCTTGAGCCTCAGTTAGTCGATAACCTTGAATACATGAGTGATTGGGGAGCAAAATTCATTGGAAATACTCTGCGTGTAGCAGGGCTTCTCCATTGCGCAATCCATAAAGGCCAATCGGCTGAAGTAGCAGTTTCATTAGACACTATGAACCGGGCAATCGAAATCGGAAAGTATTTCATGTCACATGCGTTATGCGCTTACTCGATTATGGGGGCAGACAGGACCTTGCGAGGTGCAAAGCAAATTCTGAAACGCCTGCGGAATCAAGATAAAAGAGAATTGAGCAAATATGATTTATTCCACCTTTGCCGGGGAGAGTTTGCCAAAGCTGATGATGCAAAGCCTTCTATTGATCTGTTAGTTGAATATGGGTATCTGGCTGAGCGTACCTGCTCCACTTCAACTGGTGGAAGGCCTCGCGGAAGCAGATACCTGTTGAATCCACTGTTTTTCGATAAATGAACGAGGGTGCGGTAAAAAGGCTATAAAGAGGATAAAGGTTTTTAGACTTTATACCCTTTATACCGCAAAAAAGAAATAGCGGCTATGTCACTGCAATCGTGGCATGGCCGCTACTCTTTATCCTCTTTTTGATCTGACAGATTATCAAGCGCGTATTCGCAGCATTGGCACACTAGATTGTTCAAAGAAACCTTTTGGGCTTGTGCTACTACATTTAACCGCTCAACCAACTCTGCCGGCATTCGAAATGTCTTGTTGACCATTTCGGGTTTGCTGACCTTAAACATAGCCTCACCTCTTGGCACAAGTATAGATGAAAAACCGCGTGTTAAATACACGCTATTTTTACACTTATATTTTTATGTGTAATCTATTGCGATGCGCCAAAAGATGCTTTATCATGTGGGTATGAATTCAAAAAAACAGAGAGAAGGACGGATACCATGAAATTTCAAGAGCTATTGGCTGGAAAGCAAATCAACTGGGACAGAGTAAAGCTGATTCGTCACAACCTTACCAAAGAGGAGATAGCCGCCAACTACGAGCGGGGGTATCTGGAATTGTATCAGTCAGTTCAAAACCATGCGCGGTTTCGGGACTGTGATATGGTCATTAGCTTTTTGGGGACGGAAGGCACAAATGGTGTTTTTCAGGGCTGCTATCGTGTTGGCGATTCCGAGCCATATATCCGCGCACAATTCCCGGAAGATTTTACACCGGACAGTGGTATGGCTGAGGATAAGTCTGTGGTATATGAGCTAGTCAAAACAGATTTGCTTGTTGATATGAAAGACCGCCTCGTAATTGACTGGGGCAAGGGAACGATCAATTGGTGTCAGAACGGAACGACAGAGAAGGAAGTGTTGGAAATTCGCCCTGCCATGTCTGAAATCAGCTTTACCAGCTATGACAGGGTGTTGCTGTCTTTTGAGACGCTCCACAAAATTGTCTGCAACAAAGCGGCATACAAAGAGTGGGAGGAAAAACTGTCTGCTGTGGCCGGGGTGTATCTTATTACGGATACCAAAACAGGCAAGCACTATGTCGGCTCCGATAGTGGTGAGCAGGGTGGTATCTGGGGTCGATGGAGTGAGTATGCCCGGACAAAGCACGGCGGCAATAAGCGCCTTAAAGAGCTTATCACCGCCGATGCCGACTATTGCAATAATTTTCAGTATTCCATTTTGGAGGTGTTCCCCATCAAGAGGGATAGACACGAAGTGTTGGAGTATGAGCAGTTGTATAAGAAAAAACTGTGGTCAATTCAGTTTGGGTTGAATGACAACTAATTTACATTTCATGGTACCTTTGCTATAATCAAAACAAATAGGGATAGAACTAGCGAGGGAGCAATATGAAAAAACGAGTTGTTTGTAATGTGGTCCAATCCCATAAGCGCATTCTTGAGGCCCATCGGTTATGGCACCAAGCCTTAAATTGCTATTTTGATCCTGAGGGTTTTCGCACGAATGTAAATGCAACTATCCAAGCATTGCGCAATGTTACGTTTGCAATCCAAAACGAAAAACACAATATTGTGAACTTTGAAACATGGTATGCTGAGTGGCAAGACCGTTTAAAAAATGATGAGATTATGCGATGGTTGTGCGATGCAAGAACTGCAATCGTACACAAAAAAGATTTAGAACTGCATAGTTCCGCAACAGTTACAATTCGGTGCTATGAAACAATTTTAAAAGCTACAATAGCTATCCCGGTATTCTTATCGGGAAAAACAATTTTAAAATTCTTGGTCAAAGAAAATATCATTGACGAAGCGCTAAAAGGCAGGGATGCATACGCAGTAGTTGAGCGGCGTTGGGTTGTCAACGATTTTCCCCAATATGATGTGTTGTATATCTTGGCTTACGGTATTGGGCAATTGTCCATGATGGTCCAAGAAGCGCATACAAACTCTGGTAATGATATAAAACTCTGTAGTGTTGTTGATTCCTTTCATCAAATCACACTAAACGAATCAAATATACCTTCGTGCATGGATTTCACAAAAGAAGCTATGCAGGAAACTATTGGGTTGGAGGATTTTATTACACGAGAGTTTTCGTACAGAATTGTAAATGCAAATCCAAAATTGGATGCGAAATCTAAACGAAGATATAAGAATGCTTTGAATGATCTTCCCTCAAAAGACGTGGATGATCCATTCGCGCTTTCCGAAAATCTTTTCCATAGTGCAAAGCAGATACTACAAAAAGATGGTTATCACATCAACGTTCTTTATACACAATCGTCGGACAAAAAGTGGAGTCTTACGAGTCCAATTTTTGAAGATCAGGTATCAAAACACATCTTTTGGAACAACTTGGCCGAACGGGTAAAAAGTGAAAATATTGTGTCCGTTATATTTATTTGTGAATGTTGGGTGGGATCAATCGAAGTTCTGCAAGAAACTGGATTACGTGCAGCAAATCAGCCTGACAGGAAAGAGGCCCTGTCTTTGGAGGTATTTACTTCTGATATGCGGGGAAAATCATATCAAGCATTGTTTCACAAAAATATATTTGGCAAGGTTGTTTTCGATAGAGATTCCATTACAGATGATGTAGATATGTCTGTGGGATATATAAAGCCTATTGCAGATGTCTGGAACTCTATTAAGGAATAAATCTTTGTGGCATTTTTTTAATGCCTGTTGTATTCAGAAAAATCATAGTTACAAACCCTCCCGCGAAGCACCACAAGTTCTTATTTGGTCCGCCTAGGTCCACCATAAGTCCGCCGTAATTCTATCAGAATTACGGCGGACTTTTTCTGTGCCTAAAAACCGCTTAAAATCAAGGCAAAGCTGAAAGGCTTGCCGCCTGCTCTTCACAGACAGCAAGCCCTTTCGGCTGCTTAACCATTTTTGATTAAAATATTGTCTCACTTTTTGGGACTACTTCGCCGGGGGTGTTTTGGCAGAATGGGAACAGGTCAGGATGCGGAAGGATCATCATGCCCGGCATCCGGCTGTTCGGTTGGATGGCTGTCCCGCGCCTGTGTGAGATAATCGTGATCCGCAGCTTTCTTGCTGGGGACGAAGCTTTGGGCGGGGGTGCGCTTTTTGCCCTTACTGCGGGCATAGAAAAAGCCGGTGACGGAGAATACCACCGCTCCTACAAAGTTGACCAGCAGATCCTTCATGGTATCGATGAGGCCAATATCCAGATAGCCGCCCATCCCCAGCGATTCCCCATTGATGACCACGTCGTAGATCCCCTGTACCGCCACGACCCTGTTGCTGCGGGTGGGATCCAGACTGGCGGAGTAGATGGCGTTTACCACCGTGTCCCGCTGCATATCCGAATGGAAAAACCAGTCCATCCCAAACTCGAAAAACTCCCACAGTACGCCGATGGTCATGGAAAAGCAGAAAGCCACCATAGCCAGAAAGAAAGGCGAGAGGTCGAAGGTCAGCTTGTCGTTGTCATTGAGCAGCAGCACCATGGAAAAGCCCACAGCGGCGGCCAGAAACCCGTTGATGGTGTGGAGCATGGTGTCCCAGTTGGGAACTCTGACATAGAAGGCGTTGACCTCACCTAAAATCTCCGCGGCAAAGATGAAGCAGAGAATGGTGATCTCCAGCGGCGGCGGTAGCTCGATGCGGAGCCGCACCTGTACCCAGCTGGGGACGTACAGCAGGGCAATGGTCAGGACGCAGAAGAACGCGCCCTCATAGTTGTGCAGAAAGATCTGGCGCACCAGCGTTACGATCACCAGAATCCGCAGGATGTAAAATACAATAAAGGAGCTTTTATGTTCCCGCAGCTCCTTATCCATGGCCTGCTTGAAGGTTTTCTTCCGCCAGCCCCGTTCGTGTTTGACTTTCTTCACAGATCATTTCCTTTCTTTGCGCAGGAGAACAGAAACGCAGGGTTCCTGTTCTGCCCGGTTTACTGTTCGTAAAATTTGATCAGCGCCTGCGTGCCGAGGTCGCCGCAGCCCTCCTGCACCAGTTCCTGACAGTTGGACAGCGCCTGATGCAGTACATTCAAGTTCAGATCGGCCGCTTCCGCTTCCTCCTCTGCCAGCTTCATGTCTTTTACAAAGTGCTTCATGAAGAAGCCGGGGGCGAAGTCGCCATTCAGAATTTTTTTACCCTGAAAATCCAGCTGCCTGCTGCCTGCGGCGCCGGTGGCAACAGCGCCCAGCAGCGTGTTCCAGTCCAGCCCCTCCGCCTTGGCGTAGGTCAGGGCTTCGCAGACGCCGGAGAGCGTCCCGGCGATCATGATCTGATTGGCCATCTTGGCGTGCTGGCCGCAGCCTGCCGGGCCGAAATAGGTGATGTTGGTACCCATGGCCTGAAAAATGGGCAGGCAGTCGTCAAAATCCGCCTTGCCGCCGCCTGCCAGAATGGACAGCGTTCCGGCTCTGGCGCCGCTGTCACCTCCGGTAACGGGAGCGTCCAGCACCCGCAGGCCCCGCTTTGCGCCTTCCTGACTGATCCGACGGGCCAGCGTGGGGCTGGTGGTGGTCATATCGATTACAATGCTGCCCCTGGCGGCGCTGTCCAAAATGTTGCCGGGGGCGAAATAGACCTCCTCCACATCCTGCGGAAAGCCCACCATGGTGATAACGACCTCACTGGCCTTGACACATTCGGCAATGCTGCCGTGAAAAACAGCGCCATCCGCCGCAAGGTCTGCCGCCTTTTCCGGGCGGCGGGCATAGATGTGAACCTCATAGCCGGCTTTCATCAGGTTCCGCGCCATGGCTCCGCCCATGATGCCCACGCCGATCCAACCTATTTTCTGCACGAAGGATCCCTCCTGTTTTATTTTTTACAGCATGGCACAAATTTGAATCCCTGTCAAGGAAAAGGACGGAAAGCGCATGGGCCACAGGCGGCGAAGGAGGGAGGACGCCATGGGCGGACAGCGGGGAAAATCAGAAAAACGACGAAAAAATCCGAAAATCAGAGGGCAAGAATTCACATTTTCAACATTGACGTTTGAAAAAAAAGAAACTATAATCAGTCCATCAATTTCGGAACGGGCCAACGTTCCGAGCATATTGAAAATGCGTAGATCGAGACAAGTACCGTGGCCAGACGGTCACAGCGAGCCGGGGACAGTGGAAGCCCGGTACAACGGGGCGGCGGGAATAACACTCAGGAGCAGCAATCTGAACGGCGGAAGCCCAGTAGGAAAGACGCGGCGTGCGGCGTTAAAGCACAGGGGTTTGTTGGAACCCCGCAAAGGGGTCGGTTTTCTTAAATCGGCAAGTTAGGTGGCACCACGGATGCGGCAGCGATTCGTCCTAAAATTTTAGGATCGTTCGCTGCTTTTATGTTTTCCGGAGGTGCTTTTTTATGTGTGCAATTATGGGATTTTCTACCAAGAAGCTGGACAAGGACGAGATTCGGGAATACTTTGACCGCACCATTTCCCGCGGCCCCGATATGTCCCGGATCATGGACACCGGCTCCGGCTGGCTGTGCTTCCACCGGCTGGCCATCATGGGCCTGACGGAAGCCGGTATGCAGCCCTTTGAGCTGGATGGCGACATGGTGGTGTGCAACGGCGAGCTGTACGGCTTCCGTCCCCTGAAGCGGCAGCTGACGGAGAAGGGCTATACCTTCAGGAGCGGCAGCGACTGCGAGATCATCCTGCCGCTGTACCGGGAGTACGGTCTGGGGATGTTTGCCAAGCTGGACGCGGAGTTTGCCATGATCATTTACGATCACAAGACGGATTCCCTCATTGCCGCCCGCGATCCCATCGGCATCCGGCCTCTGTTCTACGGCTATCTGGCCGACGGCGGCATCGTATTCGCCAGCGAGGCCAAAAACCTCATTGGTCTTTGTAAAGAGGTCTGCCCCTTCCCGCCGGGCCATTACTATGCGGACGGCAAATTCGTCCGCTACGCCGATCTCACCACCGTCACGGACTATTGCCACGACGATCTGGAGACCGTCTGCCACAACATCCGCAACAAGCTCATCGCCGGTGTGGACAAGCGGCTGGACGCCGACGCCCCTCTGGGCTTCCTGCTCTCCGGCGGGTTGGACTCCTCACTGGTGTGCGCCATCAGCGCCCTGATTCTGGGCAAGAAGATCCGTACCTTCGCCATCGGCATGGATAAGGACGCCATCGACCTGAAATACGCCAGAGAAGTTGCTGAGTATATCGGCGCAGACCATACCGAGGTATTCATGACCCGCCAGCAGGTGCTGGACACGCTGGAGGAGGTCATCTCCCTGCTGGGGACTTATGACATCACCACGATCCGGGCCAGCATGGGGATGTACCTCTGCTGCAAGGCTATCCATGAGCAGACGGACATCCGGGTGCTGCTGACCGGCGAGATCAGCGACGAGCTGTTCGGCTACAAGTACACCGATTTTGCCCCCTCTCCCGAAGCGTTCCAGCAGGAGTCCAAGAAGCGGGTGGACGAGCTGTATATGTACGACGTGCTCCGGGCCGACCGCTGTATCTCCGCCAACTCCATCGAAGCCCGCGTCCCCTTCGGCGATCTGGCTTTCGTGAAATACGTCATGAGTATTGACCCGGCCAAAAAGGTCAACACCTACGATATGGGCAAATACCTGCTGCGCCACGCCTTCGAGAAGGATCACCTGCTGCCGGAGGACATTCTGTGGCGGCAGAAAGCGGCTTTCTCCGACGCCGTGGGCCACTCCATGGTGGACGACCTCAAGGAGTACGCTGAGTCGAAATACACCGATGCGGAGTTTGAAGAAAAGCGGAAAAAATACGATTTCGCCCAGCCGTTTACTAAGGAGTCCCTGCTGTACCGGGAGATCTTCGAGAAATACTATCCCGGTCAGGCCCCCATGGTCAAGGACTTCTGGATGCCCAACAGGAGCTGGAAGGGCTGCGACGTCAACGATCCCTCCGCACGGGTACTGAGCAACTACGGCGCCAGCGGCCAATAAGCGGACACCGCACCCGAATCAGAACCGAAAAAACTGTACAGCGTTCCGAAACACAAAACCCTCCGTATGGATTTTTCCATACGGAGGGTTTTGAAGCAATATGGGAGATCGGTGGCGTCAGACGGCAGCCCTTTCGCTGTTTTTTTCGCTCCTGGCATAGCTCTTGAGAGAATTTACCACGATGGTCAGGCCCAGAACGATCAGCAGTACGGCAATAATGAGCTGGAGGCCGTTGGCAATGAACACTGCGCCCCAGGTGGTCTCACCGGTGGGGATGGTCACGGCAGCGGCGGTCTGGATGGCTTTCACCATGGCCAGCAGCCGCTGAACCAGCGCGGTAAAGGTGACGCACAGCATGATGATCAGCGGGGGGAAGAGCATCTTGTTGCTGCGGCCGGTGACCTTCAGGAACACGCAGAGGGTGATGAGTACCAGTGCGCTGAGCAGCTGGTTGGCAGAGCCGAACAGGGGCCAGATGTTGGAATAGCCGATCTTAGTCAGCACATAGCCCAGCACCAGTGTGATGATCGTGGAGAAGTAGGTGTTGCAGAAGAGCTTGCGCCAGCCCTCGGCGTGGGCCATGTCGTCCACGCTGAACAGCTCCTGAAAGCTCATGCGGGCGATCCGGGCCACGGCGTCCAGACTGGTCAGGGCCAGAGCGGAAACGCACATGGTCATGAACACGGTGGCCGTGTACACAGGCACGCCGAACATCTCAAAGAAACCGGCAACGCCGCTGCTGAAGATCTGGAAGGGGGTGCCTGCGGCGGGAGTACCGTCCGCAGCAGCGGCAGCACCGGCCACGCACAGAGCCAGAACAGCCAGCAGGCTTTCCAGAACCATGGCACCGTAGCCGACCTTCAGCATATCCTTCTCATTTTCAACAGTCTTGGAGGAGGTACCGGAGGACACCAGACTGTGGAATCCGGACACCGCGCCGCAGGCCACGGTGACGAACAGGATGGGGAACATGGTTCCCAGCTTTTCATTGGTAAAGCCGGTGAACACGGGCAGGTTCATCGTGGGATGCGCCACCAGCAGACCCACCACAGCCCCGGCGATCATGCAGATGAACATGAACGTGGTCATGTAGTCGCGGGGCTGCTTCAAAAGCCACATGGGCAGCACGGCGGCAAAGAAGATATAGATAAAGGTGATATAGCTCCAGGTGGCCTTGCCGAAGATCAGGGGGCAGTTCATGCCCACGGCGAAGGAGGCGAGGATGCACACGATGCCCAGCACGGCTTCCTTCCAGCCGGTGAGGTTCCACTTCTTCTGGATCAGGCCCATCACCACGGCGAACACCATGAACATGATGGACACCATACCGGCCGCGCCGTTGGTCTGTGCGGCGTCGGAGAGCTGCGCTGCGCCGTCCACCACGGTGTAGGCGTTGAAGGTGCCTGCCACCATGTCGGCAAAGGCTGCGATGACAATGAGGCAGAACAGCCAGCAGAACAGCAGGAACAGCTTCCGGCCCAGCTTGCCGATGTACTTTTCAATCAGCATACCCATGGATTTGCCTTCGTTTTTCACGGAGGCATACAGCGCGCCGAAGTCGGTGACGGCGCCGAAGAACACGCCGCCGATCAGCACCCACAGCAGCACCGGCAGCCAGCCGAAGGCTGCGGCCTGAATAGCGCCGGTAACGGGGCCTGCACCGGCAATGGAGGAAAACTGATGGCTGAAAACGGTCCAGCCGTTGGTGGGAACGAAGTCCTTGCCGTCATTGAATTTCACGGCAGGGGTCTGCGCCTTGGGGTCGATGCCCCATTTGTTGGCCAGCCAGCGGCCATAGAGGGTGTAGGCTGCGATCAGCACCACAGCCGCCACCAATACGATCACTAAAGTGTTCATGGTCATTTCCTTTCTCTTTTCCTAAAACGGATTTTCTGCTCCAAACAGTCGGAAATGGGAACAAAAAAACCTTCACCTTTCCGCAGCAGACCTCACAAGAGGAAGTGCTGTGCAAAGACGAAGGCTGATCCGGGCGCTGTACGCCCAAAGCATAACTTCCGCGATACCACTTTGCTTGCCGGCAGAATGGCCGGCCACTCATTCGCTGCCCGATGCAAGCCCGGAGAGCGCGCCCTGATAACGGTGGGTACCGGCTGCGATTACTGTGCGGAGACCCCGCGGTTCACCGAAGCTGCTCACAGGGGATGGCCTGCCCGATCCTTGCTGCCGTCTCGCACAACCGGCGGCTTTCTGAAAGCGGTGTTCGGGGAAGTCGTGTCCTGTTCCCGGCATTTGACTGATGGAACGGTTGTCACAATAAACGCTTTGCCGGGATTTGTCAACATTTCCCGGCCGTCTTTTCTGCAATTTCGGCAGGAAAAATAATTTTTTCTGCCGGGAAGAATGAATTTTTGGATAAAATGAAATCGATTTTGCATGGAAGATTTGCTATCGGCAGCACCGCCTGCTGGAAGGCGTCGGCAGGGCGCGGAAAGCGCCTGCCCCGTTTCCGGGAACAGGCGCTTTCGTATCCAGATGATGATTCAGAATTGCGTAAGGAACTGTTCCACTTTTTCCCGGATCTCCGGGAAGGGGCGGACAGGCGCGGGAGAAGCGGGATGCTCTCCCATCAGCTTTTCCAGCCAGACCATGTTGTACCAGCGGCCAAATTTATAACCGCAGCGGGTGAAAGAGCCGACCGGCCGGAAGCCCAGATGGGTGTGAAACCCCAGACTGTTCCGGGTCAGGTATTCATCCTCCTGCTCCGGCACGGCGACGCAGGCGTTCAGGTTCAGAACGCCCTGCATTTTCAGACATTCCTCCAGCGCATGGTACAGCCGCTTGCCAAGCCCCTGATGGCGGCAGCCGTGGGCAAGGTAAATGGAGGCCTCCGCCGTCCAGCCGTAAGCGGCGCGGGGATGGAAGGCTCCTGCATAGGCGTACCCCACGATGACGCCGTTTTCAACGGCGGCCAGATAGGGGTATTTTTGCAGGGTGCTGCGGACGCGCGCAGTGAATTCCTCCGGAGAAGGCACATCGTATTCAAAGGTGATAGCGGTGTGCCGCACATAGTAGGTGTAGATTTCCAGCAGGGCCGGGGCGTCCTCCGGGCCTGCAACGCGGATATATGGATCGGACATGGGAACTCTTCCTGACTTACTTTTCCAGAATGTGGACATTGAGATGATCGTAGGTCATCTCGACGTTATGACAGGCGAAAGCGTCCCGCAGATTTTCATTGATGGCAAAATAGACCGGCCAGTAGTGTTCGGGGGCGCACCAGCAGAAAATGGTGTACTCAATGGAGCTGGCGCCGTAATTGGTCACCTGCACGGCGGGGGCGGGATCTGCAAGCACGTTGGGAACGGTACTGACGGCCTCCATGCAGGCGGCCTTGACGGCCTCTGCAGGGGCGTCGTAGGAAGCGGTGACGGCGCGGACCACCCGGCGGCGGCCCAAAACCGTATAGTTGATGATCTTGGAGGAGGAGAGATCCTTGTTGGGAACCAGAACCACCTGACCGTCCGGGGTCTCCAGCTTGGTGTGGTTCAGGCCGATCTCGCGGACGGTGCCGGAAACGCCGTCGGCTTCAATGAAATCTCCCTGTGCAAAGGGGCGGGAGGAGAGGATCACCAGTCCGCCGGCCACATTGCCGAGAATATCCTCCGCCGCCAGCGTGACGCCCAAGGTGAGGACGGACAGCAGCGCCGTCAGGGAGGAGGTGTTGAAGCCCAGCGCCTCGGCGGTGATGATGACCGTCAGGATGTACAGCAGGGTTTTCACGGCGGTGAGGATCAGCTTTTGCAGCCGGTCGTTGACCTTCTGCATCCGATCTACCAGCCGGGTCGTGATCTTCATGATGAGCCGGACTGCAATCAGGCAGACCAGCAGCGTTACCAGCGCGGAGAGAATCTTGCTGAGACTGTAGCCGCCCAGTGTTGTGCCGAGCAGAGAAGAAAAACCACCCATAGAAAAACCACCCATAATAATATGTGTCTCCTTATTGTCCGGCCTTGCGGTCTGCTTCGATGAGCCGCTTCAGACCCTCCACAGCCACCTTGACGGAGGTAGTGGTGTCCTCGCTCATCTTCTGATCCAGACCGGCGGCTTCCCGCTCCTGATTCCACACCACATGGAAGCAGCTGCCGCAGCGGCAGCCCAGCGCAGCGGCCACCACAAACAGCGCGGCGGACTCCATTTCGCTGGCCTTGACTCCCAGACGCTTCCAGCTCTCCCACTTGGCCTTCAGCTCGTAGCTGACGGGAGACGCATCGGGGCTGTGCTGGCCGTAGAAGCTGTCCTTGCACTGCACCACGCCGGTGTGAAGGGGATAGCCCAGCGCCTTGGCGGCCTCCACCAGACAGTTGGTGATCTCCCAGTCCGCCACGGCGGGGAACTCAATGGGGGCGTATTCCAGACTGGTATGCTCAAAGCGAATGGCGCCGGTGGCGACCACAATATCGCCGGACTGGACGTCCAGATCAATGCCGCCGCAGGTGCCGGTACGGATGAAGGTGTCCGCGCCGCACTTATGCAGTTCCTCCATGGCGATGGAGGCGGAGGGGCCGCCGATACCGGTGGAGCAGGCCGTCACCTTTTCTCCCAGCAGCGTGCCGGTCCAGACGTTGAATTCCCGGTTATAGGCCACTTGATGGGTGTTTTCAAACAGCGCGGCAATGGCGGGGACACGGCCTGGATCGCCGGGGAGGATGCAGTACCGGCCGATATCTTCGGAAGTACAGCGGATATGAAATTGCTTTTCAAGCTGATGCATAAAATCACCGATCCTTTCCCGTGTAGTATACCAACCGCGGACAAATTTGTAAAGGCTGCCCGCTTTGCCGGGAATGCATCAAAAAAGAGCCTTTACAGAACGAAAAATTTACGCTATCTTTATATTATATTATATTATTATGAAAAACAGCGTCGAAATGCGGCCGGAGTGAATGGACTCCGGCGTATTTTTACGCAAAAATACGGAGGGGATCTTTATGATTGGAATGATCGTGAATGTGGCGGCGGTGGTATTCGGAGGAATTTTGGGAACGCTCTTCAGCCAGCGCCTGTCCACCCGCTTTACCACAGAGCTGAACAAGGTATTCGGCGTCTGCGCCATGGGCATGGGCATCAGCTCCATCCCGCTGATGGAAAATATGCCGGCGGTGATTTTGGCGATGGTGCTGGGAACGGCGCTGGGGCTGGCCTGCCATCTGGGCGAATGGATCAGCCGGGGCGGCGCACTGATGGAAAAGCCCATCAGCCGCCTGCTGGGGGATCGCAGCGCGGACAGCGGCCTTTCGCGGGAGGAATACCTCTCCCTGCTGGTGACGGCCATTGTGCTGTTCTGCTCCAGCGGAACCGGCATCTACGGCTGTCTGGACGCCGGCATGACCGGCAATGCCACTGTACTGCTGAGCAAATCCATTTTGGATCTGTTCACCGCCATGGTGTTTGCCTGCAATCTGGGGGCGGTGACGTCTCTGGTGGCCGTGCCGCAGCTGGCGATCTTCCTGACGCTGTTTTTCGCCGCCAAGGCCATCTATCCCCTGACCACACCGGCCATGATCGACGATTTCAAGGCCTGCGGCGGTTTTCTGCTGATTGCCACCGGCTGCCGCATAGCAAAAATTCAGGATTTCCCGGTGGCGGACATGATTCCGGCCATGGTGCTGGTCATGCCCCTCAGCGCCCTATGGGTCAACTGGGTGATCCCGATGCTGTGAACCGGCGGCGGAATATCAAAAAAGCGATGCACAGCTTTGCACATTGCTTTTTTACCGGATGGTTCTGAAAACAGGGAAGTGAACGGCTTTTGCCATAAAAAAGAAAAAACCTGCTTGACAAGCAGGCACGGACGTGATAAAATAAGTCGCTTATATGAACGGGCGGCGGACACCAACCCATCCTGATTACAGTGACAGGATAGCACATCCGCCAACAAAAGGCAATAGGCATTTGAAACGAATTTAACAACTCATCCGAGCGTATCGGACTCAATATCCGCCCGGCCGGGTCTCGGAACGGTCAGGCAAAGAAAGGTGAATGTGAAGATGGCCAAGGACAAGTACTACGGCAAAACCCTCCGCAAGAATTTTGCCCGGCACGAGGAAGTCATGCCCATGCCCAACCTTCTGGAGATCCAAAAGACCTCCTATCAGGAGTTTTTGGATACGGGACTTCGGGAAGTATTCAACGATGTGGGCGCGATTACGGATTATCAGGGCAACCTGGAGCTGACCTTCATTGATTTCCGTATGGACGAACCTCCCAAGTATGACGTGGAGGAGTGCAAGGCGCGGGACGCCACGTATGCCGCGCCCCTGAAGGTCACCGTCCGCCTGCGGAACAAGGAGACGGAGGAGATCAAGGAGCAGGAGATCTTCATGGGCGATTTCCCCCTGATGACCCACTCCGGCACCTTCGTCATCAACGGCGCGGAGCGTGTTGTGGTCTCCCAGATCGTCCGTTCCCCCGGCGTGTATTACGGCAAGGAAATCGACATCAAGACCGACCTGCCCATCCTCACCTCCACGGTGATCCCCTACCGGGGCGCCTGGCTGGAATATGAGACGGACGCCAACGAGGTGTTCTGGGTGCGGATCGACAAGAACCGCAAGATCCCCATCACCTGCCTGATCCGGGCGCTGGGCCTCAAGACCGACGCGGAAATTCTGGAGCGCTTCAGCGACGATCCCCGGATCGCCGCCACGCTGGAAAAGGATCCCTGCAAGACGTATGAGGACGCCATGCTGGAGATCTACCGCAAGCTCCGTCCCGGCGAGCCCCCCACGGTGGAAGCCGCCGAGACCCTGATGAACAACCTCTTCTTCGACCCCCGGCGGTACGACCTGTCCGTGGTGGGCCGGTACAAGTTCAACAAGAAGCTGTCCCTGTGGCAGCGGGTCACCGGCTACAAGCTGACCCAGCCCGTGGCAGACCCCGCCACCGGCGAACTGCTGTTTGAGGAAGGCCACCTGCTGAGCAAGGAGGACGCCCGCCTGCTGGACGCTGTGGGCGTAGCCGAGGTGGTCATCGACGTAGAAGGCCAGAGCCTGCGGGTGCAGTCCAACAAGATGTGCGACCTCGCCCATTATGTGGACTTTGATCCTGCCGAGTGCGGCATCAAGGAGCGGGTCCGCTTCGACGTGCTGCAGGAGCTGCTGAGCCAGTACTCCGGCGAGGAGCTGAAGGATCAGATCAAACTCCACAGGGACGCGCTGGTTCCCAAGCACATCATCATTGACGATATCCTCTGCTCCATCAACTACATGAACGGTCTGGCGCGGGGCATCTCCGTGAAGGACGATATCGACCATCTGGGCAACCGCCGTCTGCGCTGCGTGGGTGAGCTGCTGCAAAACCAGTTCCGCATCGGCTTCAGCCGGATGGAGCGTGTGATCCGGGAGCGCATGACCATTCAGGATATGGATGTGGTCACTCCCCAGAGCCTCATCAATATCCGGCCTGTCACCGCCGCCATCAAGGAGTTCTTCGGTTCCAGCCCCCTGTCTCAGTTTATGGATCAGACCAACCCGCTGGCAGAACTCACTCACAAGCGCCGTCTCTCCGCTCTGGGCCCCGGCGGCCTGAGCCGTGAACGCGCCAACATGGAGGTTCGTGACGTTCACTACAGCCACTACGGCCGTATGTGCCCCATTGAGACCCCTGAAGGCCCCAACATCGGCCTGATCTCTTATCTGGCCACCTACGCCCGCATCAACGAATACGGCTTCATCGAAGCGCCCTACCGCGCCGTGGACAAGACCACCGGCAAGGTGGCCATGGAAGCCACCTATATGACCGCCGACGAGGAGGATAACTTCATCGTGGCGCAGGCCACCGAGCCCATCGGCGAGGACGGCTGTCTGGTAAACGCCCGTATTACCGCCCGGTACCGGGACGAGATCGTGGAGGTGGACCGGGAACGCATCGACTACGTGGACGTGTCTCCCCGTATGATGGTCTCCATCGCAACCGCCATGATCCCCTTCCTGCCCAACGACGACGCAAACCGCGCACTGATGGGCGCAAACATGCAGCGGCAGGCCGTGCCTCTGCTGAAGCCCCACGCTCCCATCGTCGGCACCGGCATGGAGCACAAGATCTGCATCGACTCCGAGATCGTGGTTCTGGCCGAGGGTGACGGCGTAGTTACCTCCGTGGATGCCCGCCATGTTACCGTCAAGTACGACAATGGCGAAACCAAGGACTATAAGCTCACCAAGTTCCTCCGCTCCAACCACACCACCTGCATCAACCAGCATCCCATCGTGGACGTGGGCGAGCGGGTCCACGGCAAGCGCCTGAATGAAAAGGGCGAGTGGGAAGATCCCACCGTGCTGGCCGACGGCCCTGCCACCGATCAGGGCGAGATCGCTCTGGGCCAGAACATTCTGGTTGGCTTCATGACCTGGGAAGGCTATAACTACGAGGACGCCGTCCTGCTGAACGAGCGTCTGGTCCGGGAGGATCTGTATACCTCCATTCACATTGAGGAGTTCGAGATCGACTCCCGCGACACCAAGCTTGGCCCCGAAGAGATCACCCGTGACATCCCCAATGTGGGCGAGGATGCCCTGAAGGATCTGGACGAGAACGGCATCATCCGCGTGGGCGCCGAGGTCAAGTCCGGCGACATTCTGGTGGGCAAGGTCACCCCCAAGGGCGAGACTGACCTCACCGCCGAGGAGCGCCTGCTGCGGGCTATCTTCGGCGAGAAGGCGCGGGAAGTCCGCGATACCTCTTTGAAGGTGCCTCACGGCGAGAGCGGCATCGTACTGGATACCAAGGTCTTTACCCGTGAGAACGGCGATGAGCTTGGTCCCGGCGTCAATCAGGTGGTCCGCGTGTATATTGCCCAGCGCCGTAAGATCCAGGTGGGCGATAAGATGGCAGGCCGTCACGGCAACAAGGGCGTCGTCTCCCGCGTGCTGCCTACCGAGGATATGCCCTTCCTGCCCGACGGTACGCCGCTGGACATCGTGCTGAACCCTCTGGGCGTGCCTTCCCGTATGAACATCGGTCAGGTGCTGGAGGTCCATCTGGGCTATGCGGCCCATGCTCTGGGCTACAAGGTGGCAACGCCTATCTTCGACGGCGCTACCTATGAGGACATTCAGGGCGAGCTCATCAAGGCCGGTCTGGATCCCGAAGGCAAGAGCGTGCTGTACGACGGCCGTACCGGCGAGCCCTTCGACAACAAGGTCACCGTGGGCTATGTGTACTTCCTGAAGCTGCACCATCTGGTTGACGATAAGATCCACGCCCGTTCCACCGGCCCCTACTCTCTGGTCACCCAGCAGCCTCTGGGCGGCAAGGCCCAGTTCGGCGGCCAGCGCTTCGGCGAGATGGAAGTCTGGGCCCTGGAGGCTTACGGCGCTGCCTACACCCTGCAGGAGATCCTGACCGTGAAATCCGACGATGTGACCGGCCGTGTCCGCACCTACGAATCCATCGTCAAGGGCCACAACGTGCCGACTCCCGGCGTGCCTGAGTCCTTCCGCGTGCTGCTGAAGGAATTGCAGTCCCTGTGCCTGAACATTCAGGTGCTGGACAAGGACGGCAACACCGTGGATCTCAAGGAGGACGAGGACGCCCTCGATACCTTCAACCTTTCCCGGATGGACGCCGATGACGACCGGCACCGCAATATTGCGGAGGACGCCGAGTTCGAGGAGTCCGGCTTTGAATTTGAGGATGCGCCGGAGGACGCCGGCGCCGATGTGGATGTTGACTTCGACGACGAATGATCCAGCAGACCCATTCGTCTTATAAAACTTCATGCGCCAGAGCGCAGTCCGAATGCTGAAAGGCAGCGCATGAAGTTTTAGCGCATCATTTTCGACTGCCCGCAGGGACGGGAAAATGGCGCATTCAATATTTACCGTGCGTCTGCGCGGTAAAACTGGATCATTTGAATCATTGAAGGAGGATAACGCGACATGATCGAAAACTATAACGGCAACAAGTTTGCCTTTGACGCTATCAAGATCGGCATGGCTTCCCCGGAGCAGATCCGGGAGTGGTCCTACGGCGAAGTGAAAAAGCCGGAGACCATCAACTACCGTACCCTCAAGCCTGAAAAGGACGGCCTGTACTGCGAGCGTATCTTCGGGCCGACCAAGGACTGGGAGTGCCACTGCGGCAAGTACAAGAAGATCCGCTATAAGGGCAAGATCTGCGACCGCTGCGGCGTGGAAGTCACCCGTTCCAAGGTGCGCCGGGAGCGCATGGGCCACATTGAGCTGGCCACGCCCGTTTCCCACATCTGGTATTTCAAGGGCATCCCCTCCCGGATGGGCCTGCTGCTGGACATCAGCCCCCGGATTCTGGAGAAGGTGCTGTACTTCGCAAACTATATCGTCACCGATCCCGGCGAGACCCCGCTGGTGAAAAACCAGATCCTCTCCGAGAAGGAGTATAGGGATTACCGGGAAAAGTATGAGGACGATTTTCAGGCCGGCATGGGCGCGGAAGCCGTGCAGAAGCTGCTGGCGGACGTGGATCTGGAAGCCCTGTCCGCCCAGCTCCACGCCGAGCTGAAGGATGCTTCCGGCCAGAAGAAGGCCCGGATCGTCAAGCGTCTGGAAGTGGTGGACGCTTTCCGTATTTCCGGCAACAAGCCGGAGTGGATGGTGCTGGACGTTCTGCCCGTCCTGCCTCCCGACCTGCGCCCCATGGTGCAGCTGGACGGCGGCCGGTTTGCCACCTCCGACCTGAACGACCTGTATCGCCGGGTCATCAACCGCAACAACCGTCTCAAGCGCCTGATGGATCTCAACGCCCCTGACATCATTGTACGCAACGAAAAGCGGATGCTGCAGGAGGCAGTGGACGCCCTGATCGACAACGGCCGCCGCGGCCGCGCCGTCACCGGCGCCAACAACCGCGCCCTGAAGTCCCTCAGCGACTTCCTGAAGGGCAAGCAGGGCCGGTTCCGCCAGAACCTGCTGGGTAAGCGTGTAGACTACTCCGGCCGTTCCGTTATCGTGGTCGGCCCTGAGCTGAAGATCTATCAGTGCGGTGTACCCAAGGAGATGGCTGTGGAGCTGTTCCGCCCCTTCATCATGAAGAAGCTGGTGGAGGACGGCACCGCCAACAACATCAAGTCCGCCAAGAAGATGGTGGATAAGGGGATCACCGAGGTGTGGGACGCTCTGGACGTCATCATCAAGGATCACCCCGTTATGCTGAACCGTGCGCCGACGCTGCACCGTCTGGGCATTCAGGCTTTCGAGCCGGTGCTGGTGGACGGCCGCGCCCTGAAGCTGCACCCCCTGAACTGCACCGCATTCAACGCCGACTTCGACGGCGACCAGATGGCAATCCATGTGCCTCTGTCCGCAGAGGCACAGGCGGAAGCCCGGATCCTGATGCTCTCCGCCAACAACCTGCTGCGTCCTCAGGACGGCGGCCCTGTCACCGTGCCGACCCAGGATATGGTGCTGGGCTCCTATTACCTGACCATGGACCGCATGGGCAAGGCTGAGATCGGCGCGCAGACCATCTGGTGCGAGGATGCAGGCGACACGAACCTGACCGCCCAGAGCATGGTGGACGCCGACGAGTTCCTGGCGGCCAACGCCGCGCTGGAAAAGGGCCAGAAGCCTGCAACCTTCAAGCCCATTCATATGTACGCCAGCGAGGACGAAGCCCTCATGGCCTACAATGACCGGGTGATCGGCCCCCACTGCCCCATTCTGGTGCGCCGGACGCTGGAGGTCAATGGCGAGAACTATACCCGTGTGGTTCGCGGCACCCCCGGCCGGATCATCTTCAACAAGAACATCCCGCAGGATCTGGGCTTTGTGGATCGTACCGATCCCGATCACATCTGCGACTATGAGATCACCTTCACCTGCGGCAAGAAGCAGCTGGGGCAGATCGTTGACCGTACCATCAATAAGCACGGCTTCACCGTGGCTTCCGAGGTGCTGGACGCCATCAAGGCCACCGGCTACCACAACTCCACCATCGCCGCCATCACCGTTTCCATTGCGGATATGACCATCCCGCCCAAGAAGTATGAGCTGGTCGCCGCCTCCGAGCAGATGGTGGTGGACATCGAAAACCAGTACAAGATGGGCTTCATGACCGACCACGAGCGCTATAAGCAGGTGGTGCAGGTCTGGGAAAAGACCACCGACGAGGTTTCTACCGCTCTGCAGGAGAACCTGGACCGCTACAACCCCATCTTCATGATGGCGGACTCCGGCGCCCGTGGCTCCATGAAGCAGATCCGTCAGCTGGCCGGTATGCGCGGCCTGATCGCAAACACCGCCGGTAAGACCATCGAAATCCCCATCAAGGCAAACTACCGCGAAGGTCTGACCGCTCTGGAATACTTCATTTCTTCCCGCGGCGCCCGTAAGGGCCTGGCCGATACCGCTCTGCGTACCGCAGACTCCGGTTATCTGACCCGCCGCATGGTGGACGTTTCTCAGGACGTCATCATCCGGGAGCAGGACTGCGGCGTGACCCACGGCATCAAGGTTTCCCGTATCAGCGAGAACGGACAGGTCATTGAAAAGTTCTCCGACCGTGTCCGGGGCCGCTATCTGGTAGGCGACGTGGTAGACGCTGAGACCGGCGAGGTACTGATCCCCAACACCAAGATGATGATGGAGGATGACGCTGCGCTGATGGAGAGCCGTGCGTGGGTTCAGAAGAATCCCCGTCAGGGCGACGAGTGCCGCTTCGATCCTGCCAAGGACGAGTATCCCACGGTTATGATCCGCACCGTTCTGACCTGCAAGGCTCACAGCGGCGTATGCGCCAAGTGCTACGGCATGAACCTGGCCACCCAGCAGCCTGTTGGCCCTGGCGAGGCAGTCGGCATCATCGCGGCACAGTCCATCGGCGAGCCCGGCACGCAGCTGACCATGCGTACCTTCCATACCGGCGGTCTGGCCGGC
>ERZ838483.621-NODE-621-length-42715-cov-10.024121_pt1 | contig 42715 bp, 41 predicted proteins | sample MGYA00519939_ERZ838483 | MGnify/ENA primary metagenome ERZ838483 (study PRJEB31850, sample SAMEA3708836) | human gut metagenome | biome: human gut; feature: human-associated habitat; material: faeces | place: China | collected 2014 ... | reverse complement strand
CATTTGCTGCCTGCATGTTGTGTTGTACTACCATAATATAATCCTCCTTGTCCCACGTTCGTGGGTTATTATGTTTGACCTCTGGAAATCCTTTTCCCGAGGTTTTTGCAGCTGCTTTGTGTATATTTTTATTTAAGCAGTTGCGGTTTTCTATAACAAGCGGCTTCCCGGGTGTGACTTGCGCCACAGCCGCCTATTAACTTGTTTGCCTATGCTTTCTTATCTGCTTTAGTCGGCTTTGCCTTCTTCTGTCTTTCGTTCCATATAATCTTCTTGATTTCATGCTGTGCTTCCTCTGAAATCTTTGGCTCCGGATAATATGTATCTTTTCTCTTCTCAGGATTCGGGTCGTTGTTTGACCTTGAGATGTTCATCTCTCTTGGAGCATCTATCATGAGACGTCCGTTCTTTCCGCTTCCACCGGCATAGACCACTCTGATGTTGTCTCCTATATTTACATATTCTCCCTCTTTAAGCGATAATTTAAGCATTCTGTATACCTCCGTGCACTTGATTTAAGCTATTTCCATGCTTATGCAAAATGTAACAATTCTCTAAGAAATGTTGCATTTTTCATTACTATATTTTTAAATTTGAAAGTGAGGCTATAATCGTATATTTTCAATTATTTTGCACTACGATTGTTTTTTCACACACTTAGCTGTAAACGTTTAAAAGTTTCTTTTTCTTCAGGAATCGACAATATTCCTCCTTTTTTTTCTATGCACAGGCTTGCTACTGCATTTCCATACCTTGCAAATTTTTTTAATTCTTCAATAGAACAATCTTCAGGGTTAAGTTTGCTTTTTACAAATTGAGACATAAATCCACCCCAAAATGAATCTCCTGCCCCTGTAGTATCTACTACCTGACTTGAAAAACCACTTACCTTTTGATGATCCTTCCTATTACATATTAACACCCCTTCTTTTCCGAGTGTCACTGCAACTATTTTTATTCCATGGTCTAATAAATAGTTTGCTGCTTCATCCGGATTTTCGTATGGCGTAAGTAAAGCAGTTTCTTCATCTGACAATTTAATCATATCTGCAAACGGAAGTATTGAACGCATACGTTCTATAGCAGTCTTCTCATTATTCCAAAGAGGCGCCCTGTAGTTAGGGTCATATGATATAACTGCACCTGCATTTTTTGCACATTTCACAGCCTGGAATGTTGTGGAACGTGCAGGTTCATCAGTAAGAGAGAGTGAGCCCACATGAAAAACTTTTGTATTCTGTAAAATTTGAGTATCGACTTCCTTGTACCCTATCATTGTATCTGCTCCGGGTTTCCTTGCAAACGCAAATGATCTTTCTCCATCTTTTGTAAGATTTACAAATGCAAGTGTAGTAAATACATTATCATCCAATATAATGCCATCGCTATTAATATTTTGATTTTCAACAGCTTCTATTAAGAATTTACCATGCATGTCGTTTCCAACCTTGCCTATAAAGGCTGTTTTCAATCCTGCTTTAGCTGCTGCAGTAAGCATATTTACCGGTGCCCCTCCCGGATTACGTTCATAAAGACACATGCCGGTTTCTGAAACTCCTGCCGGTGTAAAATCAATTAATAATTCTCCCATCGCAACTATATCATATTCTTTTTCCATCCATGTCTCTCCCATTCGCAATTATTTTCCGGAAATGCTTAAATTATAGAATTCAACATTCGAATCCTGAGCAATTATACCAGTTTCAAATTCCGGTTTGGCATATATTCTATATGTGAACGCTATCTGTTCATCAATAAATGCCTCTATCATGTCATGATCCACAATAATCTTTACGTCTATTGCCTTTCCGTCTTCAATTTGCATTGTTTTCTCACAAACACGCACCCCATCCGGTCCCGGCTCAGTTGCCGGTGGAACTGCCTGACACGACTGTACCCAAAATGGATCCACTCCCATCGGAAGATTTAAAAATGAGACCCTTTGCATTGCTTTGTCAAATTCAAGAAATAAACATCCACTTGCCTCTTTATCAGACTTTAAAAGAATACCAAACGTATCATATGTTTCTCTTGGTACTATTTTGCATGTCAGCATATAGCTTTCTTCCGTATGTCTCAAAAATCCATATGAACAGCTTTCCAACGCATTCAATGTTATAGTTTTTTCACCATAATTCTTTGCATTTCCAAGAACTGATATATATTTCCAATTAACAGCTTTATCAAATATATGCTCATATTCACATGGTAACTTTACATTTAACTCTCCATTTTCGGTTGGCACCACTTCATGTGGAATACAAAATGTTCCACCCCAATACCATTCACCTTTGTCACTCTGCTCTGCACGATCATGCGCCCATCCAAAATAAAAACGTCTTCCATCATCATTTTGCATTGACTTAGCAGCATAAAAGCGTCTTCCACCAATACCATCCTTTTTAGGTTTTCTCCACGGACCAAAAGGAGACTCTGATACACGGTATATTGTATTTACAAACTCTGAAAATCTTGAGTAAGACAAATACCAGTGACCTCCCATCTTGTACATTTCCGGACATTCCGGACAGTTTGTATGCCCCGGTGAATATATTGGTCCATAATACGTCCAATCCTTTAAGTTCTTTGAACGGTACAGCACTATACAGCCCCTTCGTGTAACCGGCATATCAAGTCTTCTCGCTGAAATCAAAATCCAATAATTTTCATCTTCTTCATTATAAAAAACATACGGATCTCTCCAATCAAGTTTTTCATAAAGCTCTGTCATCGGAGTAATAACCGGATTTGCGATATCTTTTGTCCACGTTATTCCATCATCGCTTGTTGCGTGACATATGGTCTGCTGAAACTCCGCTGTTAGACAATATCCTGTATAAAATGCATGATATTGTCCCTCACCATATATTACTGAACCGGTCCACACTCCTGAAGCATCCGGTTCATCTCCTTCTCCCGGATATAATGCCGTCGGAAGCTCCTGCCAATGCACTAAGTCATCCGATATACTATGGCTCCAGGTTGTACGCAGTCTCTCCGGATAGACGGTCGTTCCCGGTGGAGATGTAAGTGAAAAAATATGATATTTTCCTTCGTGGTAAAACGGAATTGCATCTCCCGTAGAATCCGCGAAAGACATTTTACGAAAAATTTCCATTTGCTTATCTTTCTGTGTATTGTAAAAAACGAACAGATTTCCTTTCCAATTTATTTTGCAGCCCTTACCTTATTTTTTAACAACGCTATTTTATCCTTCTGACAATCCAGCAGAACTGCACATGCAATAATCAGACCCTTAATAATTAGCTGCCAATAAGATGAAACTCCTATCAGATTTAATCCATTGGAAATAATTCCAATTACCATCGCACCAAATACAGTTCCACTTATCCGGCCCTTTCCTCCGGTCATTGATGTTCCACCAAGCACACATGCGGCAATTGCATCCAATTCATATCCACTTCCTACTGATGGCTGTCCTGAATACATTCTTGAGCAAAGAACAAGTCCTGCGAATGCTGCAAGCGCGCCTGAAAGCGTAAATACAATAATTTCTATTTTTTTAATAGGAACGCCAGATAATCTTGCAGCTTCCCTATTTCCTCCAATTGCATATACATAAGTTCCAAATTTAGTTTTGCTTAAAAGGAAACTGAATATTGCAATCAAAATTACCATATATACTACCGGAAGCGGAATTACATTAAACAAATATCCTGTACCTATAGCTATAAACATCTTATCTGTAATACGTGTAGACTGTCCACCTGTATATACATATGCAATACCACTTGCAATATTCATCATTGCCATTGTAATAATAAATGCAGGTACCTTAAAATGAGATACTATAAATCCACTGATAAATCCAGCAAGAGTTCCTACTGCCAATCCAATAATTATTGCTACTATAAGTGGCATTCCCTGATTTACAGTAAGTCCAACCGTAAGGGTTCCCGACATCGCAACAATTGAACCAACCGACAAATCAATGTGTCCCAATATAATTACGAGTGTCATTCCCAGTGCGATATATGTATTTATTGAAATTTGTCTTAAAACAGAAATTATATTATTGGTTGTAAGGAATTTATCCGTTGCAATTGACACTATTACGCACATAATAATCAATACTGCAATAATTCCTATATTGCCTTTTATAATTGAAGTGAATGGATTTCTTTTTCCAAATGCATTTACTTCTCTTTTCTTCTCACTCATATTACTCTACGCCTCCTGCAGCATACTTCATAATTTCTTCCTGATTCATCTGGTCTTTTCCGAGCTTGCCAACAAGCTTGCCTGCTCTTATAACACAAACGTTATCACACATGTTGATAATCTCCGGCAATTCACTAGAAACCATAATAATTGCAATGCCTGCCTTTGCCAGTTCATTTATTACAGTATATATTTCATACTTGGCATTTACATCTACGCCTCTTGTAGGCTCATCCAGAATCAAGACATCCGGCTTTGTTGCAAGCCATTTTCCAAGTACAACCTTCTGTTGATTTCCACCCGAAAGACTACCTGCTTCAATCTCCGGAGAAGCTGCTTTAATCCTAAGTCTTTTACTATAATGTTCAATAGTCGAATCACGTTTTTTTTCACTGATAGCAATTCCATTCATACAAAAACGCAGACTTGATAAAGTTAAATTGAATGCAACACTGTTTCCCAGTACAAGCCCCTGTTTTTTTCTATCCTCAGGAACCAATGCGATTCCTGATTTGATTGCCTGCATAGGATTTTTAAAATGCACTTCATCTCCATTCAGGAAAATCTGACCGGCATCATATGGTCTTGCTCCGAAAACAGCTTCCATAATCTCACTTCTTCCAGCGCCTACAAGTCCTGCAAATCCAAGTATCTCGCCTTTATGAACCGAAAAGCTGATATCTTCAAATGTTCCCTGACGTGATAGATTTTTTACTTCAAGTGCAATTGGAGCATGTTCCACATCGCAATAATCTCTTACATAGAAATTATCAAGATCTCTTCCAACCATCATTGCCACCAATTCATTCGCATTCGTCTCGACAGTTTTTTTGGTTCCTACATATGTTCCGTCTCTGATAACAGTAATTCGATCTGATATTCGGAATAACTCTTCCATTCTATGAGAAATATAAATAATACTTACTTTTTTCTTCCTTAGATTCTCAATAATTCCAAATAGCTGCTCCACCTCTTCATTTGAAAGAGATGATGTAGGTTCATCCATAACAATTATTTTTCCGTTAAATGATACAGCTTTTACAATCTCTACCATTTGTTGTTGTGCGATAGTCAGCTTCTCAACTACTGTTTCAGCTTTTATATTGACCCCCAGGGCAGAGATCATATCTGCTGCCCTGCGGTTCATCTCCGCTTCATCCAAGGTTCCAAGTCTAGTTCTAATTTCTCTTCCCAAAAACAGATTTTGTGCAACTGTAAGGTAAGGCACCAATACTATTTCCTGGTGTATAATACCTATACCATTTGCTCTTGCTGCTGGGACGCCATCAATTTTCACTTCTTTTCCATTAACTTTTATCAATCCACAATCCGGCTGATAAATTCCGCCAAGCACTTTAATTAATGTTGACTTTCCTGCTCCATTCTCACCAAGCAGTGCATGTACTTCGCCCAGTTCCAAAGAAAAGTCAATTCCATTTAAAGCGTAAATACCCGCAAAGCTTTTCTTTATCCCTGTCATTTCTAATACTGTCTGTCCCATAATAACTCTCCCTTATTATTGCCATTCTTTAAGAGTTTTCTCAGCCTCATCCTTAGACACTAAATGCGAATCGAGATATACCTTTTTCTCATCAATTTTAGTATCTCCATTAACATACTTTACAGCTTCCTTAAAAGAATAATCTGCAATCTGTACAGGTACCTGACATGCAACAGCTGTAAATTCATCATCCAGTAATGCCTGTTTTCCATCCGGTGAGGCATCAATACTATATACTCCAATTTTGCCTGTTTTATTTGCTGCTTTAATAGCAGCTGCAGCACCAAGTGCAGATGGATCATTGATACAGAAAAATGCATCCATATCAGGAGATGCTGTAATAATGTCTTCTGCCAGCTCCATTGATTTGTCTAAGGCTGCTCCGCCATCCTGCTGTGCTACTATCTTAAACTTATCTTTGCTGTCTCCAAGTCCATCAAGAAATCCATTTACACGATCAACACAGCTTTCATTTGAAGGGAAATCCAAAATTGCAATATTTCCTCCATCCGGATGATCCTTAACCATCTGTTCTCCAACAAGCTGTCCTGCCATATACGCATTAGTTCCAACAAATTGTGTTACAAAGCTCTCAAGGTCATCATCTATAACTGCAGTGTCTACATTAAATATAGGAATACCTGCTTCGCTTATTTCTGCCAGTCCCGATGTTATTCCTGCTGAATCAACAGGAATAACAAATACTGCATCATATCCATTATTTGCTACATCTGACAACTGGCTAAGCTGCTTATTCAAATCATAGTCAGGATCTAAACATGTATATGATATTCCATCTTTGTCACACAGTTCTTTTAGCTTTGAATCAATTGAGCTTTGAAATGTATTGTTTAAGGTATTAGTACAAAATGCAAACGATAATCCATCATTTGTATTCTTTCCAGAATCTGTACCATTCTTTGACGACTTACTATCGCCACATCCTACCGTAATACCTGCTGCCATGCATAAGCATAAACCCAACGCTAATAATTTTTTTATTTTTGCCATAGTTTTTTCCTCCACTTTTTAAATTTACGTAAATTTATTTGTTTTTGTTTGTTTCTGTGATTACATGATATATTTTGCTCTATTATTTGTCAATAATTTTACGTAAAATCTTGTTTAATTCGTCGTTTTCAACAATTATACGATTGTGTTTTGCGCAAATTAACATTTCAAAAGTATTTTTTACGTAAATTTCCAACAACTAAAAAAAGAATACCAAAATGATATTCTTTTTCTTCGCATATATTTCTTTTTAGATATTTAATTTTATCCGGCATTATTTCATTTCTTCTGGCATTCCCTCATGAAAAATATCCTTCCATGCCCTTCCTAGCTGCTTAGCATCCACAACATACGGCTGCACTCCAACATATTTTGGCACATCATTACTTAATAAAGATTTCGCTACCACATGCGCAGCTGTTCTTCCCTGCTCATAAGGTCTTTGAGTACTTAATCCCTTTACAATACCACTTTCCATAAATTGTGCAATTTTATAATCTAAATCAGTTGTAAATATAGCGATGTCTTCTCTATGCATCTCTTTCAACGCCTTAATTGCCAACAGCGCCGGTCTATCCCAGCTTACATACAAGACTTTAATTTGTGGATTCTCAGTAATCATATCTTTACAAACCTGATATGCATTTTCAATTTCTCCAAAACCTCTTATTGCCTTAATATCTATATTTTTGTATTGTTCTGAAATAATTTTTTCTGCTGCCTCATCTCTGGCACGCGTACCATAAAAGACCGCTCCATGTATGATAAATCCGGCTTCCACGTGTTTTCCTTTACAGTACTCCCCCATCATTCTGCCAACATTAACTCCATTTTCAATCTCATTAACAGACACACAGCAAACATAACTATTTTTTTCCATATTCTCAGGGACATTACTCAGGAAAACAAGCTTTGACACCTTTGCCAATTCACGGAATTGTTCTTTTGTTTCTTTATCATCAGCCGGAATTGCAATTACAGCATCCGGTTTCTGTAAACGAATACCTTCAAGCTGTGCATTTTGCAAAGATGCATCAAAATGTGCATCTGTTACTGATATAATATCAATTCCATATTGTTCCAATTCATCGCGGATTCCCTTTTCGTGTAATTCCGCCCATGATGTTCCTGTATAATGAAACGAAATTGCCACACGGAAATTTCCGGCACGCAAACGGCTCTTTTCCTCTTTTGTTATGACTATTGATTCCGGTGTAGCTGCTTCTTCTCCAAAAGGTCCATTATCCAACATTCTTGTGGATTTTCTTATTATCAACTCTACATCGGCATAATAATCCTGTTCAATCACATGTCCTGTATTTATCTTTTCAAAAAGCATATTTACTGCTCGTCTGCTCAGCCCTTCAACATCTCTCTTTAAAATCGTCAATGGTGGATACGTTAACTCCGACCATCCCTCATCACCAAATCCAACAACCGATATCTCTTCAGGACATTCAATTCCTCTATCCCTCATAGTTTTCATAAGATATAAAGTAATTCTATTTCCTCCCGCCATAATTGCAGTTGGCATATATCGTCTCATTGCCTTTTGTATTTCCAAAATACAGTTATCAGCTCCGGATTCGATATTAATGTCTGAAATATTTGCATCATTTGTATTGATTCCATGTTCTTCTAATGCAAGGAGAAAGCCTCGTGTTCTTTCATCTCTCGTCGTACTCTTCAAGCTTTCTCTTAAAAACAAAATATTCTTATGACCACATTCTAACAGATAATCAGTTCCCTTGAAAATGGCTTCTCTATCTCGAAATTCAACAGAGTCTATACCATCTCCCAAAATATTTCTTTCCATGCAGACAAATGGAATTCCAGATTCAATCAGCTTTTTATAATCTGCCGCAACATCACTGACTGGTACATGTATAATACCTGCTGTTTTTTTATTCTGTATCAGTCCTTCCAGCACCTGAGCCTCTTCTTTAATATCATTGTCCGTAATTGCAATATAAAACTGATACCCCTGAATGCTAACATATTTTTTTAAATATCCCACCATATCACGATAAATGGTGCTTTCAACATTTGGAATAACTGCAACTATTTCCGACTGCCTTCCAACCTTGAGTCGTCTTTCTTTTTCTTCTATTTTTTTCTGATATCCGGTTTCTATAATAATATTTTCTATTTTTTCAACAAGATCCGGACTCACATATCTTGTTCTGTTTATAACATGAGAAACGGTTGCGATTGAAACCCCTGCCATATCAGCTATATCTTTTATAGTAACTTTTTTTGCCATAATGATATTCCCTCTTCTTTTAAGATTTATATCGTATAGTTGTTATATACATTCCCTTATATTTCCATAGCTCCATTGCATTTGATAATGTCCTGACTTTACTATAAGAATCATTTTACACCATATCTACTGTATTTAGTAGTCAAACTTCATACAGATTTTTATATTTGTTATAAATTCATTGCTTATAATACAGAAAAAGACCTTGAGTTCATTATAAACTCAAGGTCTTTCGTGCTCCCCCATAATACCATACCCTTTATCGGCCAAAATCATATACTTCATTCAATTCAGGTATAGATGGTGCTGCTCCCTGTCTTGAAACAGCTATAGCCGATGCCTTTGCTGCCATCTGCATTGCTTCCTTCGGTGAAAGTCCTTTTGCGATACTTCCGATAAAAAATCCGGTAAATGTATCTCCTGCCGCTGTTGTATCAACGACCGGTACCTTCACTATCGGCTGGTGAATTTTTTGTTTTTCATCTTTATAGATTGAGCCGTATTCTCCTAAAGTCAACACAACCTTACTTTTCGGGAAATGACTGCATACTGCATCAAGGAGTTCATCAGTTTCAATACACCTGACTTCTCCAACGGAATCGCCTAATCCTGTCAAATCCTCAGCTTCAATCTCATTAAGAAGGAAATAGTCTACATACTCAAGCGGATATGTGAAAATTTTTTCATCCATCGGTGACGGATTGAGCACTATTATCATGCCCTTCTCATGCGCCCGTTCCATGATATATGCAATCTCGTTTATCTCATTTTGCAGAATCAGATAATCACCTTTCTCAAAATGGGATAATACCTCATCCACCTGTGTCTTTGTGTTCTGCCTGTTTGAACCACCATACAACAGTATGCAGTTCTGACCATTTGGCTGTTTTTGTATGATGGCATGGCCATTTCTGCCCGGCAGACGGGTGATGAAGTCTGTATGTGCTCCCGCTTTTTGCAGTATCTCTGCAAGAAACTCTCCATCCTCGCCGATATTACCTGCATGCCATGTGTCTATGCCACTTTTGGCAAGGGCTACAGACTGGTTAAGTCCTTTTCCTCCCGCAAATATTGCCATGTTCTGTGAGGATATGGTTTCTCCGCTTCTCACAAAATGCTCCACATTGTATACAAAATCAATATTTAACGATCCATAATTTAATGCTTTCACGTCTGCAGCCCTCCAAATAATATATTTCTTTCAAATATAATCATATACTTTCCTACAGGAATATTACCATAGAAAGTACAAACATTACCACTGTTCCTGCAATCATTGGTACAGAAGTTCTTTTTACTATTTCAAGTGGCTCGCGTTTTACGCTTCCAGCCACAATCATTACTACTGCCGATACCGGTGAGACCGCACGAAGAAGGTTTCCGGCAAGTCCCATTGGGATTGATACCGCAAGCGGTGAAATTCCTGCTGCTACCGCAAGTGGCACCATAAGCGGAACCATTGCGAAGAATAATGCTGTACCACTTCCGCTTAAAAGTACGATAAGTGCTGTAAGCGCAACCAGTATGAGTGGAAGTACAAATCCAAGTCCTCCGCCTGAAAGACCTGTCATGGCACTCTGTAATGCTGTGATAAGTCCGATTGATTTTAAGCCTGTTACAAATACTGTTCCTGCAACAAGGAGAGCAACTATCGGCATTGAGCCACCCATTCCCTTGAAAAATGCTTCTGTCTCTTTAAGAGTCTCACCGGCATTACGTTTTCTGATGATCTCACAGATGATTGCTACGATAAATGAGAATAATGTTGCTACTTCCACGCTTATATCAATCTGTGCTCCTGTAATCTTCTGTACAGCAAATGAACCGATAAGCAAAATAATAGGAAGTAATGGTAAAATAGCATATACCGTCTTGTACAATAACCCACCTTTAATTTTCTCAACATCTTTGCTCTCTACTGCCTTAGACTCAATCACGCCTGCTTTTTTATCACATCTTTTCTGCCAGAAGAAATGGATTGCTGCCATGATAAGCAGTGTAGGTATTGATACTATTGCATGATATTTGAATACATAATCTGTTGCTGTCAGTCCTGCAAATTCTGTTGTATTCGCAAGCTCCGCTGCAATCGCTACATTATCACTTCCGAGTGGTGTAGGTACAATAGTAGCTGTTGTAGCAATGATACCTGCCGCTGTAAGTGAGCTCATTCCAGCCTTTATAAGGATTGGGTAAAGTGTTGCAAGCAGGATAACTGCAAGGTTTGATGCACTTGGTATAACAAGTGAAAGCAGGTTTCCGAGTAAAAATACGATCGGTACCAATATATATACTGATTTGATTTTTGCTATCGGTTTTGTAAGCACGTTTACTGTTACGCTGTTTGCATTTATGGCACTCATATATGCTGAGTAACCGCCAAGTATCAGTATGATAAATCCTGCTGATGATATAGTGCTCTTAAACTGATCTGCGATTACCTTTAAAGGATCTAAAAACACCGACCCTGTCGATACAAAATCCTCGCCTCCAAGCGGGTTTCCCAGTGCGCATCCCACAAACATAAGTACAATTCCCATCAAAAAGAGTGTTATCTTAATATCCATCTTTTTGATAAGCATAAAAATTACTATCGCCACAGATATAATGGCTGCGGCATACATGACAAATGTAGTCATAGTCCTTCCTCCTTAAATATAATTATATACATCTTGAAATTGACTGCTTGAACCATTCTCTGAATTTCTCACCGTCAATATCTGTACATACTTTAGCATTCGGTTTCTTTTTAAGATAACCCTTCAGGTCAACCACGGTACATCCCGTAGTCATAGTGCCATTAAGTTCAACTCCTACGTAGGTTTCCTCAACTGTATAAAGCTCCGGGCAAAGCAGATATGCTATTGCACAGCTATCATACATTTTAAGCCCTGTATTAAAGCTGCCACCTCTGTAGTGTTTGAAAAGATGATATGCCATATCTCCGACTTTTCCCATCTTTTTGATTTCTTCACTATCCTGCGGCATAACAAGTGCTTTCCAGCCAACGTCAAGTCCAGCCATTACAATAGGAACGCCTGAATTAAATACCATTGCAGCGGCCTCCGGATCTGTTGCCACGTTAAACTCTGACATAACACCTTTATTTCCTCTGGTGACTGAACCGCCCATCATGACGATTTCTCTGATATTTGATTTTACCTCAGGATAAAGAGTGAATAATAATGCTATATTTGTCATGGCAGCTATCGGCACTATAGTTATAGGCTCGTCGCTTTCCATTATCACTCTTCGCATTGCGTTTACGGCATGTTCCTGTAATAAAAGCTCTGTTTTCGGCTCCGGAAAATCATATCCCTCCATTCCACTTTTTCCATGGATATCCGAAGCATCCACAAACTCCGCCAGAAGCGGCTGTGCACAGCCTTTCGCTACCGGTACATCCTTTTCATAAAATTTTAAAAGCTTAAGCGCATTTTCTGTCACCAGATCCAGCGAAACATTTCCGGCTACAGTGGTAATCAGCTTAACATCCAGTTCCTCTGAAAATAATGCTATCGCAATCGCAAGGGCATCATCTATGCCCGGATCGGTGTCAATTATAATTGGTCGTTTACTCATGTGATTCTCCTTTTCTACATGTATGATTTTCTGATATAAATTTGGTATATGCGGTACCTCATATGCCTTTATATCAACGTTATAAAGTATAAAATACAAATAGCTGACACTATGTACATAACAGGCTGTATCTCTTTTATTTTTCCTGAAATCAGCTTCATAAGTACATACACCGGGATTGCTATACAGATCCCATTTGCTATGTTGTTTGCAAATATAGTAAAGCCAATACATAAAAATGCCGGCAGATACTCTGTCATATCAGAGTAATCAATATTTTTCATCGCACCAAGCATATGTATTCCAATATATATAAGCACCGGTGCTGTTGCCGCTGTCGGTATCATCAGCACAATCGGCGAGAAAAATAGCATGAGCAGAAAGAATATTCCTGTAAATATAACGGTAAGCCCTGTTTTTCCGCCTGCCTCAACACCGGCTGATGACTCAAGATATGTAGTCATGCTCGGTATTCCAAACAATGCGCCTACACTCGTTGACACTGCATCCACCTGAAAACATTTCTCAATTCCCGGCAGATTTCCCTTTTCATCCAGATATCCTGCTTTTGCCCCAACGCCCAGCACCGTGCCAAATGTAGAGAAGAAATCCGGTATGAACAGTGCTATCAAAAATGGATTATATGCTGTATTCAATGCACCCTTTATATCGATGTTCAAAAATATATCATCCATTTTTCCCGGAAATGAAATTATCCTATCCGGCAGTCTGGTCACACCAAGCGCAATTCCGGCTATCGTTGTAATAAGTATAGATAAAATAATACCTCCCGGTATATTCTTTATCTTTACCAAGAGCATCAGGCAAAATCCTACTAGACAAAGAATAACTTCCGGTGACCTTAAATCACCAAATGTAAGACAATTCTTTTTCTCGCTGGCAGCTATAAGTCCACAGCTTTTTGCCCCCAGCAGAGCTATGAACAGCCCTATTCCTGCACTTACCGCATGCTTCAGGCTGACCGGTATCACTTTTACTACAGCCTCTCGCAGTCCCAGAAAAGAGATTGCGATAAAAAGTATTCCACTTAGGAATATCACTCCCGCCGCTTTCTCCGGCGAAATGCCTTCATTTGTTATCATGGATACCACTATTCCTGTACTTCCAAGCCCAGGTGCCAGTGCAAACGGTCTGTTTGTGTAAAATGCCATTGCACATGTGGTAATGACTATCAACAGTATAACCGCTGTCATTACGGCACTTTTATTTAATCCTGCACTGCCAAGCATATTCGGAACTGTTGCAAGAACATATGCCATCGTAACAAATGTTGTAATTCCTGCAATCATCTCAGTTTTTATATTCGTACCATATTGTGGCAGTCGAAATACCTTCTCTAAATATTTCCCCATATACATCACCTTTCCCTTGCCCTTTCGACAATTTAATAGTAATATAAAACATATCATGTGTCTAATTCATTGTTTTCATTAATTCTATACCTTTATGGCATAGTTTTAGATTTATGTAATTACATATACGGGGGATCTGTCATGGAATATACTGACCTTGAATATTTTATAGCGATAGCTGAACATCATAATCTCACACGTGCTGCAGAGGCACTCTATGTTTCTCAGCCAACATTAACTAAATATCTGCACAAGCTTGAAAAAGAACTCGGTGGAAAAGTCTTTAGACGAAATGGATACCAGTATGATCTTACTTTTTTGGGCCAGCGTTATCTGGATTATGCAAGAAGAGTACTGGCACTCGATCAGGACTGGAAAAAAGAGCTTTCAGATATGCGCTCTTACTATAATGGCGAGCTGAATATTGCGCTTCCGCCAATGCGCAGCACCAGCCTTATACCACAGCTGCTGCCTGCTTTTAACGAAAAACACCCAGGTGTCTGCATTAATTTTTTCGAATATGGCCATTCGATACAGGACAAGCTGATATCCGATACCAATCTGGATTTTGCCATTTTAAGCAACTGGCAGGAGCATCCCAAACTAAATTATGAACTGCTGTGCCATGAAGAAATATTATTAGTACTGCCTGTCGGACATCCTCTTGCCCAAAAAGCAGTAACAAAAAAAGAGTGCCGCTACCCATGGCTTGACTTAAGCCTGTTCGCTGACACTCCCTTTATATTACATTTTCCGGATCAGAATACCGGTCGTTCCGCCCAAAGACTTTTTGACCAGTATGGAATACAACCACCTGTTCCGTACCGTACAAGAAATAATCAAACCTGTATACAGCTTGCATCACAAAACCTTGGTGTAACCATTGCCCCGGAGGGATATGTACGATATGCTGCTCCATTCTGGCCTGTGGAGGTATTCTCTGTAGGGAATCCTATTCTACAAAATGATTTAGTAATTGCATACCGCAAAAATTCATACCTTTCCACTTATGCACAGAGCTTTATTTCGCTTTCAAAAAATATATGTGCCCCTCTGTTTTAACCTCTATATTTTCATACCTTTCCCCCACATTTTATGTTATGATTAAAGGGTCAAAAGGTACCATCGATGCATGCTTGCATGCAATTCGATGTATACCTTAGTGACCCGCATATCATTTTATAATCATCTGTCGGAGGTATATCATGAAAATAACTACTTTATGCTACATAGAACACGATGAACAATATCTCATGCTTCATCGTATTAAGAAGGAAAATGATATAAACGAAGGTAAATGGATCGGTGTTGGCGGTCACGCCGAGAATGGTGAATCACCCGAAGAATGCCTGCTCCGAGAAGTCAAAGAAGAAACAGGGCTCACACTCACCTCTTACCGTTTCCGCGCACTCATAACTTTTATAAGTGATAAACAGGAGCCTGAATTGATGTGTCTTTTCACCGCTGATGAATTTACCGGCAAGCTTATAACATGCAACGAAGGTGACCTCAAATGGGTGGATAAAACTATCGTGCCCACACTTCCTACCTGGGAAGGCGACGCTATCTTCTTAAAGCTCCTGCTTGAAAATGAAGAAAATTTCTTCACACTTAAGCTTGTATATGAAGGTGAATCACTGGTTGATCAGAAGCTTGAGATTTATTAGTATTATCCGGCAACAAGACTATTTACAAGCTTCTGCATATCTGCCTCCCAGTTTCTTTCCCTGCTATAATAAACACAGCCATATATTTCCGGGTATTTGAGATTCACGCTGGAGCAGAGAATTACAGGTATTGTGATTTTGTTCTTAATCACTCTGTCAATCAGAACATCTCCTGATTGTTCCTCTCTGCCACCCGGCTCGTCGGGATAATACATATCAGTAATTATCAGATCATACGGATTATTACTATCCATTGAGTTTTTAATCTGTTTCCACCCATCCGCGAGATTATTGGACCATTCGACATCTTTAATCCCACATCCTGACAGGGCTTTGCATATATCATTGTGTTTAAATGTATCATCTTCGATATTCAGTACTCTCATGTGAATCCTCCTGACTTTATCTGTTTAAGTAGTCATTCCATCTTGCATTCGTCTCCTCAAGCTCATGCTTTTGCATTATGCGGTTGCGGTCGTTCAGTATCGCAAGCATTTCATCAGCGATTTCTTCCATGGGAAGCTTTTTATAGTGTGACAGATATCCTATCATCCTCTGAGCTGTCCAGTCGGTATTTAGATTTTTTGTTATTTCATCGCAAAACGGCTCCGGATACCCGCGCCTAAGCAATATATCATATAGCTCCATGCTCTTTGCTGTCCTGGGTTTCATATAGTGCCTCTCCAATTTTCTCAATCAATGTCACATTCGCGGCAGCTACTTTACATCTGCGTCTACAAATATCTGCATTCTTATATCCAGTTAAAATCGCCACCTGTCACAGCAAGCGATAACAGCTTATCCATCTTCTCTACCTCTTCAACGCCTCTAACCATCTGAATAAGCTTCGCAGATTCTACAACTTTTGGCATCTCCTCATCAGGTCCTATCTCCATATCTACCTCTTCTCCACAGTATGGACATACCAATGTTGGTGCAATTTTTAAATCCAGAAACCTGCTTCCACACTCTTTACACTCATAATAACCGCACTGCTCTGTGCCATCCGGTACATAATACATATATAATTTCCTGCCTTTCATTTCCTTTAGTGTTATTTCCATGTCTTCCATACATCTGGCCGGTACCCGATTGTTGACTGCCTGCCGTTTCTAACCACCGGTGTCTTAATCACCTGCGGATTTTCAAGCACTTTATCCAGCTTGTCCTCATCTGCTATGTACTTTATAAGTGCCAGCAAATCCTTATCTTTGCCATCCCAGTTAATCATATTGTCAAGACCGCCATTCACTTGGGCGACAGAATTAAATTCGCCCTTGCTCATGCCTTTTTCCTTCATGTCGATAAACTGAAACTTTATCCCACGCTCCTTGAAAAATCGCTGAGCTTTCTTTGTGTCATTGCATTTTTTTGTTCCGAAAATTTGTATGTTCATGCTATTTGCTGTCCTTGGTTTCATGCAACGCCTCTCCAATCTTCTCAATCAATGTCACATCCGCCGGTAGCCACTTTACGTCCGCCAGATGCTCCTTTGTCAGCCATTTTGCATCCTCTGCTTCCTTTAGGATAAGCTCACCATGAATGACCTCACACCAGAAGCAATCCATCGAAAGATGGAAATTAGGATAATCGTATTCTATCGTATCTATCAATTCTCCGACAGCAATTTCCGTGTCCAGCTCCTCCATTATCTCGCGCTTTAGCGCCTGCTGCGGTGTCTCACCAGACTCAATCTTACCGCCTGGAAACTCCCAGCCTCCCTTGAACTCTCCGTAGCCTCTTTGGGTTGCAAAGATAATCGGTTTATTTTCTTTATCGACCGCCCTTATGACGGCAGCCACTACGCGTATTGTTTTCATATTGCCTTAAGCTCCTGTGTATTATTTTGTAAGCCTTGTTGTAAATTACTCTGCAAATATCGAAGCAGATCCTCTCTTACAGGGTGACGCATCTTCATCTCAAACTTGGTGATATCACGCTCTTTACCATTGTTATCACGCTTTCTGGCAGCGCACACATCAACTATATCAAACTCTCCCATATAGTAAAAATTTGACTCCGCATCACTCTTTTTCACAAGCAGATGCTTTCTTTTAGTATTCACTACATCTGACACATATGAACTGTCCACACCTCTGCCAATCTGCGAATCCCATCTGAAAATCATATTGTCCTCAAATACATCCGCGTAATCCAGTTTTCCATCTACATAGTTTTTCTGCCATATTTTAGATAACAAAATACGTCAGTCTCGCAGCCTATATGAATACACTGAATCCCAGCAGAGAAACTTATTATTCATGTAAAGGCTTTATTTCTAGAGCTTTTAATGACAATTATTCTTCTTTTAACATAATTATTTTATGTTTTCAAAAATTTAGATATCATATGGGTATCACACATTTGAATAAGTCCTCTCCATATAATCATCAATAGCTTTCACGATATATTCTGGAACTGTTTCAAATTTCACCATATCCAAATAATAAGCATAGTCATTTTCTATATGATAGCTTTCATTTATAAACTTCACTAATACATCTTCTTCTTTTATTTCCCTACTTGGATTCACTTCAAAAAGAGCTCTAAATAGTTGAATTTTCAAATAATCGTTCGTTTCTGCAAAATATAGCTCTGCTAATTTCTCTTCGTTATAAACATTCCTATATAATTCATCATAATCAAAGTTCTGTATCCATTTCTTAATTTCAGTGCAACCCTTTTGAATCTCTGCCTGTGGCATTTCTGAATTATTAACATACTTGCACTTATCTCGACCATGTATTAATGAAGATAAAACATCATATGCCTCCTTATAATTTTCTATCCCATTATGTTCATAATATTTTCTCAAAAAAGCAATTCTATGCACAATTCCTAATGTATCATCTTTTATGTAAGCTGCCAATGCCTGTACTACAGGTTTTATATCCTGTTTATAATCTATAGCTTTCTCAGTTAAAATTCCTTGATTATTTTTAATAAATTTAGAATTAAGAGCCTCTTCTGACAACTTACCTACTACTCCAAAATCAATAATTGGTTCAAAATCATGTGTCAACATTAATACTGTTTTCTTGTAAAAACTTCTTGGCAAAATACCACTCTGTTTCGAAAACATTCTGTGTATTATTGCATATTTCTTATTTGTGTCAAATGATGAAATAGGATCATCTAAGACAATAAGTTTTGCATTTTCACTAATAGCATAAAACATAAATAATACTAAGGAAAAAGCATTACGCTCTCCCCAGCTTAAATGTTTCCTAATTTTATCAACTTGAACCAATTTCTTATTATGTATATATTGCAATGTTGCAATAGCTTGTCCATTTTCATCCAGATTTATTCCAACTTGATATGTTATACCTGCAGACTCAAGGAAATTATTTATATCTTTTTGAGATGTTGCAACAGTCTGCTTTAATACACTTTGCAGTTTTCCCATTGCAACCTTTATATCAATTGCCTCTTTTCTCAGCTCCTCAATAGAATTATTTACCTCATCAACTATTTCATAGAATCCATCACTTGAGAAAAAATTAAAAATACTTTTTTCAAACTTCATATCTTCCAAAACTTTATCTATATCATTAATATTGATTTTCTTAAACACATTTTTATCAAAATATGAAATTTTATTAAGCTGAGTTGAAATATGAACATATTCGTTCATAAATGTTTTCAAAATCGCACTTATTGCACTTTCTTCCTTTTCTTCCTTAATACAGGCTATGATAGAATCAAACTTGTCATCTGGAATATATTTATGAAAATTTTCAAATAAATCCAACATATTTTTCAAATTTTGAGCATCTGATTTCTTATATGTTTCTTTAAATGTTTGTTTTTCTTCTGCAAATCCAGCATTTAATTCATCTGAACAGTATGGACATATGCCTTTAGTATCAAATGTCTCTCCTCTTGATTTCCAATCTATCCAATTAATACAAATTTGATCATCTGATATAATCGGAGAGTACTTTTTAAGTCTGTCTGGAATATTATACACATTATTTTTCTTAATAATAGCCTTGTAATTGGTATTATTCTTTATTTTTTCCCCAGCCGCATTAAGCTCTAATTTTCCAGCGAAAGCTGCAATATCATTTTTCAATTGAATTATGGGTTGCTTCTCATCTATATCTACCTTTAGCCTAAGTAGTCTATTGTCCAAATTCTGTCTTTTTTGTTCATAGTCTGTTGTTCTAATAAATACATCAAAGGCATTATCAATTACTGTACTTTCTTTAAAAACCATATTATTAACAAAATCTTCATTAAATACTCTAACACCTTGAATATCCCCATCAATACTAATTGCAGGTATAATTTCATCGTCACTTCCAAATGGCTTTAAATCGTCCATAGGCTTGCCTTGACTAAATAATGAAATTGCAGTTGATAATGTTGACTTACCAGTTCCATTCATTCCATATCTTATATTAAGTTTTTCTTCTTCTAAAGAAATTACTCCTTTAGAAATATTATTGCAATTTTCTATTGTTATTTTTACTTCTGCCACCCTCTTCATCTCCTTTATCTGAATTTTAATTATATAAATATTTTACAACTAAAATCTGGATCTAAGTAAATCATCTATTAACTTCTCATTATTTTTTTCAAATGCTTCTGAAATACCTTCTACCAATAAATCGATAATCTTAATAGTATATTCATTATCTAAGTAATATTTCAAGTCAGGTTCAGACTCTATTTTTTCCTCTAATATTTGTTTTATTTCATATCGACTCATTCCTTTTCTCATATATTCCTATGCCTCATATTTTAACAAAACCTGCTTTATCATAATGCTTAACATTTCTATCGTTTGTTTCTGTACTTCACACCATGCGTAATATCTTTTTCTTGTCTCAATAATAATCATATTTTCGTTACATTTAGTTAACATTACTTCATTAAATATATTCTTTCTATCATTATCAATATTATCATCTGACATCATAGCTTCGTTATAAAAATCATTTTTTTTGTTTTCCAAAATATCACTTGATAAGACCTGTCCTATATTGATTATTTCACATTTTGATAATCCATTTTCACTCAATGAATTATTCAATATAGTCTGAATCTCAACATTTGCCTTATATCTATACTCAATATAATCATGGATTGTATTTTCTAATTTTTCAATTTGCTTCTTTAAATAATCTGGAACCTCTAAATATCTGGTATCAGATTTTATTCTTCTCCAAGCATCATACTGCGGATGCGGTAATATTGTTTGAGGTCCCTTTTCAAATTCAATATACCAAGGAAAAGGATTTTGTTCTAAAATATTATTTTGAATATTAATCAACTCATCATAAAGTGGACTGTAAATAATATTCTTTCTTTTTATGTTCTGAGCTGCTTTTTGTTGCTTATTGTTTACCCAAACAGATCCCATTAAAGAAAAAACACCACCAATAAATGCTCCTAATAATGTTCCTACCACTCCAAACAAACCTGCGTTTTCAGTAAGAGTACAAAAATCCATTTTAGTCATTCCAACTATGGTTATATATAAAGCTACAAACAACATTACTAATAACAGTAATTTTCTATGTTTTTGAAGCCAAAAATTTACTTTCAATTTTTTCATAAAAATCATTCTCCTCTACATGGCTGGCACTCCAATCAATCTTATGTCATTTATCATAGACAGTTCCTATAAACTCAATTTTAAATTAACCTGCCAACCATTATTCATATATACAATTCCATCATTATGATTTTCTATGGCTATTACTCTGGTTGGTCCTTTCCGTTCAATAATTATGCGATTATGGCCAGATATACTTTGAACTATTTTTTCAACAAAAAAACAATTATTTCCTGTGCCATTTAACACATAGCCTTCTCTATCCAAAGCATTTCTAATAAGAATTCCCAAAAAATATCCTAATTTTATCTAAATCTAATTTGAAGATTTAATTTGATGAACATCTCGCCATTTTCCTCGTACAAACTCATATAATCATGCCTACTTGTAGATGCACGTTCAAGAATGGTATTATCCAGCAGATACTGCTCAAAGAAATTTCTGTTATAAATATGATAAGCAAGAATCTCTCCGTCTGCTTTTACAATGATATATCCACCATTTGCTTCATCTAATCCATCCCAAGGCTTTGCGGGTTTCATTCCCAAAGCACAGGAACATAAGAACTTTTTAAATTTATATGTGTACATCATAGCATCTCCGTATCCCAACGGATCCCTATCTCCCAGCATGTCCACTAACTTATCACATTCCTTCACATCTTCAGTATAAAAATATAACAGCATATTGCCGATGATTTCCGGCATGCTACTGTCTACCATAATTAAATTTCTCTTAAATCCGTCATGATTCATTCCACAATACTCAATGTTTCCACCATACTCGGCTATTTTGGACATTTTATCTTTAATCTTTGTTCTGGTATCTATAGCATTAATTTCATTCGCCTGAGCTGACGATATGCCAGTCACTTTATAAATAAAATTGGTCGTTAAACCTGCATTCAATAATGTAGGTGCATTTCCAATCTCTGATTTAATCGAAAAGCCAACATTTCTAATATAGTTTGTATGTATATCTTCAATTTGCATAGAAATATCGGTTGTATCAGTAGATGGAGCCTTTATCTTTGTTACCTTTATACCATTAGCAAATTTAGCCACATCTTCAAGTTCAAAACTTCCGCTATGTATAGCAATTTCGCTTAACAGCCTATCTGCCTGATTTTCCATTTCTTTTCTGTCAATTGACAATATTCTATTAGAGTGCATTTCTATATTAATTTGATTATCATCAATAATATAATCAATAACCTCGCCCCTTGTCTCTTCTCTCATTATTTTGAGAATTGGATAATATACATCTTCGATTTTTTCTACTTTTTCATTAGCCGCATATACTCTTCCCTGACTAAGTAATTTCATAAATGCATATAATTCTGACCATTCACCCTTGTTTCCAGACATTTTTGAATCTTTATTTGCCATTTCCAACACCTTCCTTATTTCTTTTGCTATTTCTTCAATAACATTAACCGTTACACTATTTCCAAGTTGCTTATACAAATGTGTATCTGCCAATTCAAGTTTAAAATCATCCGGGAATCCTTGTAGTCTTGCCCATTCTCTTGGCGTCATCTTTCTTATCCCTTCTCTATTAACTTCTCCCTTTATATGCGTAATTGGAGTAAAATTAGTCAGACGTTTGTCAATAATCAGATTCCTTTCTCGTCCCATTCCTCCACATACAATCGCACCTGCTTTCCCATCAAGATTTCTTATTTCATACCCAAATCCATTTCCTTTTGCTTCATGACGTGCTTTATGTCTCTTGAGTGTTTCAATATATACTGTTGAAAGATAATACTTTACACTAACTTCATGTTCTTCCATTATATCTCTTATGCAGGTATTAGGATTTGTAGGTTCTGGAAAATGGAATCTACTGCTATCAATATCATTCCGAAATGCAACAATATATATTCTTTCTCTGTTCTGTGGGACACCAAAATCCTTACTGTTCAACACTTTGTCATATACTGTGTATCCAATCTGTTCAAAAGCCTTTTTTATAACTTTAAAAGTTCTTCCTCCATCATGTATAGTAAGACCTTTTACATTTTCACAAAAAATAACTTTTGGTTTATGAAATTCACATATTCTAACAACATCCTGAAACAAAGTTCCTCTACACAGTCCCTTATAATCGTCATCAAACCCCATACGCTTTCCAGCAAGTGAAAATGCCTGACACGGAAAACCTGCTAAACAAATATCGAAATCAGGTATTTCTTTTTCATCTATTTTTGTTATATCTCCAGCAATATCAAAATCATCTTTATAGTTCATTCTATAAGTTTTCTGTGCAAATTCATCCCATTCACTCACAAAAACTGTATTTATTTCTTTTCCAAAAGCTCTGTCAAATCCTTTTCTAATTCCACCTATACCAGCAAATAAGTCTATAGATTTATACATGTGAAATCTCCTCTGTCTCAATATCGTAATCATTATATTTCTGTTCAAAAATATTTTCTTCTATCACCTGTATACACTCATCGGTTTTCTTCATAATGTCTTTTCCCCAAAAGCGTATAACAGTCCAACCCAGAAATTGAAGTTGTTTATTTATATCATCATCATGCTGTTGATTTTTCGATATCTTTTCAATCCAAAAATCCGCATTCTTTCCTTTTTCCAACTGCGGTTTCAAAACTTCCCAGTCTTTTCCATGAAAAAATTCACTATCGCAAAATATAGCTATTTTATATTTTGTAAGAACAATATCTGGTTTTCCTGGTAATTCTGTGTAATTCTTCCGATACCTGTAACCACGTCTCCATAGTTCTTTTCGAAGTTTCAATTCAATAGAAGTATCCTTCGACCTAATATTTTTCATATTCTTATGGCGTTGTTCTTTAGTCAGTCTGTCCACTTTACTCACTCCGATTCATCAGGAACAATTTCCAGAATATCTTCAATATCACACTTTAGTGCTACGCATATCTTAAGCAATATGTCTGTATTAACATTTTCATTCCTTCCAAGTTTTGCAATTGATGCATTACTTATTCCCGCTTTTTCTGCAAGATCTTTTTTCATCATATCTCTGTCTATCAACAGTTTCCATAACTTCTTATAACTAATCTTCATGTTTTCCTCCATCATCAAAACAAATGTTCGTTAAATATAATATCATATCATGGTTTATGAATCAATGCTTTTTTAAATTATTTATGAGTTCTCACATTTTATTGTTTGTTTTACCATTTTACAAGCTATCCTTATCTGCTTATCAATGCACCCTTGAAAAGTAATCCATCAATATTCCTTTGATATGATTATATCTTCTCGCATATGAGTTTTCCACCCGGATAATTTCCATGTTGTGTGCCTTACATATCGCATTTTTCTTTCTGTCCCGCTCTTTCACCACGGCATCCTCGAAGTGTTCTTTACCATCCAATTCTATGGCAAGTATTGGCAATTCGCTTCTGCCTTGTTTTTCGTATACAACAAAATCAAAACGTCCCATGTAAAACAAGTCATCATAGGTTATGTTGTCCCTGAATACCTGTGATATGGCAACCTCCTTGTGTATTACATATTTACTCTGCGAAAGCCAGATATTTTCAAGAGCATGGGTTAGATTTTCAAGAAAAGCATTTTCTGTAGCTGTCGAGAACGGCTGTATTCCCAATGCTCGTGAGCTTATATGCTTTTCAGTAATTTTTGAGTGGCCATTTGTCTTTATATACTGCGCCAGCTCATACAAATCATCATCAGCTTGTCCCGCATGCAGTCTTTCCAGCTCTTTTCCATTTGCGAGAAGCACCAGCTTCTCCTTTGCTCTGGATGTCGCAACATTTATGAGCTCCTTATTATTTTTAAGCCAGTTATATGTACCTGAGCTTGTTCTTTCAGAAATTGCTGTAGAAAACAGTACTACATCTTTTTCATCGCCCTGAAATGCATGAACCGTTCCACAGACAAGATTGCTCAGTTTATTCTGCTTTATTGCATTTTCAATCAATTGCTTTTGATTGACAAACGGCGTAATCACGGCAATGCTTTTATCTTTATTTAAAAGCGCATATTCCACCACTTCCTCAACCTCAGCCGGAGAAGTATTTTTTATCTGTGTGTTATCGCTTTTCACATCCATATAGACAAGCGGTTCAGATTCTCTACTCTTTGACTGTATCTTGAGCTTTGAGTTATAGTATTTTTTATTGTTAAAACCTATTATTTCTTTATTGCATCTGTAGTGATTTCTCAGAAGCACCTCATCACTTACTGCATCACAGGCAAGATACGTTTTATAGATTGAATTTTCTCTGTAATCATACTCATCCGATACATGATACCTGCGACGAAGCTTTTTGTTTGTCAATTCTCCAAGCAGAATAACCGGATTTAGCTGTTGCGGATCTCCCACCAGCATCAGTTTTTCTCCTCTGATTATAGGCACCAGTGAGATTGCCACATTACACTGACTTGCCTCATCCATAATTGTCATATCAAATAAAGGCTCAGGCTCACCTATTTTGTGCGCAGAAATGCATGTCGTTATGATTATAGGAAAAACTCGCTGAAGCTTTCTTACATTTTCAGATTTACGCATATATTTGTTAAACTCATTCACCAGCTTCTCTGGTGTCTCATCAGAATCCAGTATTTGTCTAAGCTCCTGGAATTTAGGTTCCTCGAGCGCCTTTATATAGCGTGCAGATGTGTAAAACAGATACTGATAAAATTCATCCTCATTTCTATCCAAAAGCTGCATAGCATCAGCATCAGATATCTCACCGATAGCAGCTATCCTTTTATCAAGCTTCTGCATCTGATAGCCTTGCAGATCTGTCTGAAACGGCAATAGCTTCATAGTATTTTTCATATGTTCCTGATATTTCATCAGATGTGTAAGTGTCTCTTTTCTCTCCTTTAAATCCAGAATTTCCTCATATTCCTTTAGACGTGCAGACAAACGCTTTGCCCTGTCTATACGATCATCCTTCCGCTTATCAAGTGTAGAGGCAAAAATCTGCAATGACTGCACCTGTGTACGCAGCTCATTAATATATTTAATTGCCTCCATTACTTTTTCTGTATTTCCCAGGCGAAGCACCGGAAATGGGATAGTTTTTCCACGATACTTCATGGATGAGAGCTTTTCAAAGACATTATCTATCGGGACATTATTATATGATGCAAACAGCACTGTGACATTGTTAAAAAATGCTGTTACTATCGTGTTTATTATAGTATTTGTTTTGCCAGTGCCGGGTGGTCCCTGAATATATGCAAGAGGGTATTTCATAGCATTGTTTATTGCAAGCAGCTGATCCAGATTTATATTTTTATTAATCAGTGCAATCGGATATGCCTTCGTCCTTCTTGGTCTCTCAAGAAGCTCTCCAAAAAATGCCTTTATTGGATATGTCACATTATCAGCCTCAAACATATCCATAATTGCCTTATATTCTTCGTGCAGATTGAGAACCACATCCATGCCAAGTCCTATAACATATGGCATATCATCTACTATAGATTTGTTGCCGCCATGCTCTGTTATTGCATCCTTTATTTTTTCCAGATTTTTCTCAAAATCCTCTAAAAGCTCATATTCATCGGCATCTAGAAATTTTCTTGCATTTTCCTGTTTTCCATCTATAGAAAACTGCGTACACACCGTAATCTCCTCATCTGGTTTAAAAATATGATTTTTTACATCAAGATTAAGATTTCTATATGCAAGAACATATAGTCCTTTATTAGTATTTATACTCAGGACATTTATTGCCAGCCTCTTAACTTTTAATGATCCGCTTTTTCTTTTTTCCCGCGATGAAAAATACTGAAATTGAGCAACCACTTCCCTGAACTGCTGGTCTGTAAGCTGATACATACCACCGTTAATCCTATCTCTGTCAATGTAATGAATCAAATCGTAATCTGTGATATATGGAGTCGTATCAAGCTTATTACATATCTCAAGATAATTTAGTATTTTTAAATTTGCTGAGCTGTCAAATATATTTTTGTAACGCTCTGGATGCATCTCAATATCTTCAACAAGTATCTTGTTTTCAGGGCAGTATGTCCCCTCTATTATCTCAGTAGACAATATTGAATCGATAAATATCCTGTCATATTCTCCAATCGTAAGCTGTCCCAGATGAAGTCCATCAACCTTCATAGTTCGGCTTCTCGGATCAATGTCTCTTATCCCTATCCAATATTTCGTCACCTGATCTGCCTTGTTTCGATATTCTATTTTCAGCCATTTGCCCTCATGTATGGCTCTGAAAATATCCCTGCAAATTTGGTTCATACTGCCTCCCACAGCTCATTCCATCCGGCATAGCCCATAGATACAAAGTATCTAAACCATATGCGCCATGCCTCATAAAACAAGCAGTCCTTGTTCTCCTCAGCCAATGTCACCAAAGCATCACACCTTACCACATAGTCCTTATCCTGTGTGAAACGACCTGTTAATATGCCCTTTTTGTAAAGCTCATACAGATTTTCAAGGGCTGCCTTTGCTGTAGCCAGGTCAAACTTATCGACCTTGTTTTCGTTGATTTCATTAAATTTAAGGCACTCCCTATAATTTTTTTCTATAACGTTATCTGATACTTTATTTTCCATGTTATCACATTCATCCCTTTAGCACCATCTCATGCCACTCTTCTCCACCCCAGGTAGAGTCAGCAATCCCCAGATCCTGCAATCCAAACTTCTTATACATCTCTACCTTCTGCTCTAAGCATGTCAGAAACAGATTTTTTCGTCCGTTTGCCTTTTCGCGCAGGCTGTAGCGGTGCACGAGCTCTCTGGCAAGTCCATGTCCACGGTACTCCGGCAGCACATCAAGGCCCAGAAGCATCACATTTTTACCGTTTTCATCACATAAATCGATGTCCGTGAAGAACTCATCCCTGAACTTTTCCTCATCTGTTGCCACACCATTTAAAAAGCCGGCCAGCTTACCGGTTGATTTGTCTACTGCCACAAGAAATAGCTGTGGAACCTTTGCAATTCTCTCTGTCATCGCCTTTGGAGAGCACGCTTCATTCGGTGGGAAGCATATCTGCTCAATTGCTATTGCCTGTTCTACCTCGTCTGGGTGTATACTTCTAAACTCAAAATTGTCTGTCATTTTTTAATACCTCATTCTTCTTTTTATCATATAATACGTGTTTTTTCCGATATAATCAATAATCCTGTAAATACCAAAATCAGCCACAAAAGCATTTTACTGCTTTTATGACTGATTTACGTTGCAAATTCAATTATGATTACCTGCCATTAATTATGAAAGAATGATAATGCTTCCTTCAATCCATCAGACTCATCATTCATGTTTCCTGCCATTTCTGAAACCCCGTTCATCATGGCATTGAGCTCCTCGATGTTGGCATTCATCTCTTCGGTTGCTGCGGCATTTGCTGCGCTGACATCTGTCAGGCTGTTGCTGCTCTTCGTGATGTCATCGTTCAGCTCAATCATCGCAGTGACAAGCTCTTCTATTTCATCAGCTTTTTCTGCTGTCTTTTGAATCTGCTCATCAAGTGCGCTGAATTCATCGAGCACTGCCTTGATTTCTTCTTTCTGCTTGGCATTGTCCTCGACGATGGTGCCGGATGCCTGTACACAATACCTGCACTCTTCAACCAGTGATGATATTATCTGCTTGATATTCTCGAGCTCTGTATTGGTATTGTCTGAGAGCACTCGAATCTCCTGTGCTACCACTGCGAAGCCTTTTCCTGCATCTCCGGCTCTGGCTGCCTCTATAGATGCATTGAGCGACAGAAGATTGGTTTCACTGGATATTTCCTCAATGACAGAGACAATATTGCTCACCTTGTCAACCGTAGTATTTACAGTTTCTATGCGTTTTGAAATTGCTGAGATACCCTCATCCATCTTTTGGCTGCTGTTCTGCATGGATTTAATCTTATCATTCATGATTTTGCTGCTATCCTGCACTGCTACCGTCTGATTTCTGATTTCATTGACAGACTCGTTTATATCCTTTGTCTCATTGCTCATCTCCAGAAGATTTTCATTAATCTTGGAAATAGATGCTGCCATGCCTGTAGAGCCCTCTGCAACATCCTCGACTGCCTTGGATATCTCGTTATTTGCAGCAAGTGTCTGACTGCTTGTGTCATTGAGCTCATAGCTGTTTGCTGACATTGTGTCACTGGAATTTCTTATCTTTCCGACTATATTTCCAAGTGACTGCGTGAGCTCCTTCATCTTTTCTATAATCAGGCCTATCTCATCATTTGTCTCCTTGACCATGCCAAAATCTGCGTTGATATCACCATTGGCAATTTCTTCAATTATTGTGCTGACCTTTACGAGCGGTCTCATAAGCCTGCGTCCCAGTATGAAGCATATAATAATAGCAAGCAGCACAACAATAGCACTGATTCCAACGGCAACTCCTGTTACAGTAGTGATTCCTGCAAGTGCCTCAGACTCGTCTGCTGTAAGCACAAGTATATTTTCATTGTTCAAAATCGTATATGCCGAATACTTTGTTGTTCCATTGAAATCATATTCTACAACAGCCGTGCTCGGTTTTTTGCCATCCTGAAGCTGTTGTACAACGCCTTTAATTACAGCATTCTCAACAGGCTGTCCAACCTTTTCCTTTGTAGGATGATAAAGCATTGTGCCATCATTTTGAACCACATACATGTATGCACTGTCCATGCCTTCAAGCTTTACATCTGAAAGATTATTGGCATAACCATCATAATCCAGATCATCAACACCTGAATTACTAATCTCATTTTCCATGATTTTTGACGTTGTATTAATAACATCTACCATTGTATGCTTGACACTGTCTGTAATTTGTTTTTTGGAGCTTTCAAGAATAAATACCATACAAATTACATTTGAAACTATAACAGCTAAAATCACCATTACTATGATTTTGGTTGCAAATGTCCCTCTTTTTTTATTTGCCCCCTGCTTCATATTTAATCACCTCTCATAAATTATAGTTACGTTATTACTTTGGTTTTTAACTTATGAGACAATACTACCATTTTTAGTGCAATTATACAACAGTTTGCCAATAATTAATTATTTTTGTATACTTTTACCTATTCCACATTCTTTAGTGCCACGTCCATAGGGATTTTCTTTATTCTCCTGAAATCAAATACTGTCACTATAATATATCCAATGAGCACAAATGCAAACATTTTTGCATAGCCGACAGGTGTCATATGGAATGAAAACCAGCCACTGAAGGTTTGCAGCATTATGCGCCATACAATGTCCATCACTTTTGCACCAAGCACTACGCTGATGATATCTGATATAACCACCACGATGGATGTTGAGAACAGATAAAGACTTGCAATTTCTCTGTTGTCGTAGCCTAAAATCTTGGTCATCGATATGGCTGTCTCATTTTTCTCGATGATGAGCTTCGTGAGCAGATATATCATGACGGCTGAGAGCAGTATGCAAAGCACCTGGAAGTACTGCATGTATGAGCCCATGGAATGATCGAGCTGGTCTGCCATTTTGGTGATGTCGCGTATCGTGATTGTTGTCGCGATATTGCTCTCATCGATATCCTTTATCCTTGTGTCTGACAAAAATCCGCTGAATCTGCCATCAGCAAAATCAAAGGTATCCGCAAAATGCTCTATCGGCATAAATACCGCAATGCTCTGGGATTTATTGTAGATTCCCTTCACCTTGAATTTGTATGTTTTTTTCTCGTACTGTGCATCGAGCTTTATTGTATCGCCGGGTTTTATACTATATTTGTCTGCAAATGAATCTGATATGTATACCTCATTATCCTTAAGCGAATCCATGTCCTTAAGCTCTACATATGCACTATCTGTTTCCACTCCGTAGACAGACACCTCCTCGTCAAAGTCATCTGACCTCCTTAAGAGCGATGTCATGTCAAATTTCTCTGCATCACTGTTGTCGGTTTCAAGCACGTTTCCGTCTGCATCGACATAGGATTTGAGTACGTACTGGTATTTTGCAAACATCATGCTGTCTGTATTTTTCTTGTAATAATCAAGTGTATCCGGCATACCGACTGCCATTGCGAGCATTACCATGATGAAAAATATTCCCACAAAAAGTATCAGATAGTTTGCCACATTCTGGAACATGATTCTCATTCTGAAACGGCTCATGAAGCTCCAGCGCGGAAGCCGCATTGCTTTTTTGCGCTTTGTTTTCTTAAGGTCATGACGCAGAAACTGAAGCGGTGTGTGCTGCATCATGCGAATTATTACGATAAGATTTACAACCAGCATGATAATCACCGGAGCAAGCGTTGTTTTTATGAATGCACCCGGATTCCAGATTGTATGGTATGTCGGCAGGCTGTAGCTGTTGTAATACATGCCCACAACCACATCCTTGAATACCGTATAGCCCAGTATATTTCCTACTACTGCTGCCAGAAATGTCACAATGACAGGCATTGAAAGGTAATGCCTAATAAGCTCTCCCTTTGTGTAGCCCGACGCGCGAAGCGTGCCTATCGCTGATGATTCATTTGCTATCGTATTGCTTATGGTCACTGCAAAAATGAATGCGATTATCACAATAAGAATGTCTAAAAGCACTCCTCCCATGGCCTTGTCTGAGCCCATATCGTCCGTGGCAAAATTGATTGCCGGATTTGAGTAGCGCGGTGTATAGTCCTCCACCTCATTGCCTGCTGCCATAACCTGTGACACCATCGCCTCCAGAAAGTCATCTGATTTTTCCTTCTGCTCTATGTCGTCAGCCGGCTCATCCTCGTATTTCCATGCATATGTATAGTGAATGCTCTTGTCCAGGCGGTCAAAGCCCTCCTTTGTCACCATTGCCACATCAAACTTTATCGCATCAAACATCATATCGGTCTTCTTTTCATGCAGTGTAGAGTAATTGACATATGCGATAAGGCCCGATACTTCGAATTCTTTTCCGCTGACCTTTATTGTGTCACCGACCTTCATACCCACGTTGTCTGCATGCATTCTGTCCACAGCGATTTCGTTCTCATTTTGTGGAAAAGAACCCTTTACGAGACATGCGAGGTTGATATCCTCGGTCTTTGTATATACACGGATGGTTCCGTCCTTTTTGCCGTCTGCGTCGTAGTCCTCAGTCTCATTGCGATAGAAATTCTCGTAGAGCGTGACAGGAGTTTTGCTGCTATCGCTGTCTTTTTCGTCCGGAGCTGTTTTTACCTCGCCTGACTCGATAGCCGTAACAAGCTCGCTGTCAGCCTTATCCTTAAGCTCAAAATGTCCATCCTCCTGCTTGTATTTACTTACTCCCTCATCCGCAGATGTGAGCATACTGTCGTTTGCCACATACATTCCGGATACAAAGCCTATTGTCAGCACGAGGAAAAGAAATACAACGAGATATTTCTTCCAGTCACCGATAATTTCCTTTGGTATACGCTTTATCAGAGGATTTTTTATCTTTTTCCTGCTCATAGGTCAAATCCTCCTTACCACTCAAGCTCTTCGGCCGAAACCTTATTAGTATTGATATCGTTGTGGCGCACGGCTCCGTCCCTAAGCTTTATCACATGGTCTGCCATGTTTTTGATGGCCTCATTGTGTGTGACCATGATTATGGTGTTTCCGTACTTTTTGTTGACATCCTCTATGAGCTTCAAAATCTCCTTTGAGGTGTTGTAATCAAGCGCTCCTGTAGGCTCGTCGCAGAGCAGTATATCCGGATTTTTCACGATTGCACGCCCTATTGACACACGCTGCTGCTGTCCGCCGGATAGCTGATTTGGAAGCTTATAGCGGTGCTCGTAAAGCCCCAGCGTGTGAAGCAGCTCATCGATATCCAGTGCGTTGTCAGACAGATAAGCGCCCACCTCGATATTTTCCTTTACATTCAGGTTTGCAATCAGATTGTACATCTGAAATACATATCCCAGGTGCTTTCTGCGGTACTGCGTGAGCTTTTTCTCGCTCATATCCTTCAGCTTGTCGCCATTTATGCTGATATATCCGGAATCGGCGCTGTCGATGCCTCCGATGATATTGAGCAGTGTGGACTTTCCGGAGCCCGACGGTCCGAGCAGCACACAGAATTCACCCTTTGCCACAGAAAAATTCATACCTCGCAGCACCTCCTGGCGCGTCTCGCCGCTTCCGAAGCCCTTTTTCAAATCCACTATTTCTAAGAACTTTCTCTCTTCTTCTAACATATGATATCCTCTCTTTCAACATTTCAAATTACATTTACCTTATATAAGGTTATACGTTTAAAAACAATTATTGGTCAGATTGTACTTACTGTAGTTACCTGTCATTTATACATGTTAGTGTTATCTAACTTCATGTAATAAGAGTAACGCTATTCTGCCTTTCTTGTCAATAAAAATTTTATAATCAGCTTGGTAAAATCTCTTTTTATTTTCTGACCGGATTAACAGCTTCAAGGCGTATGCATAATATAAATTAAATCTGTTTTTACGGAGATATGAATTTTTATGTGTGGTATTGCCGGATTCTGTAATTTTAAAGAAGACTTTGAAGAGAACACCGATTACTGGAACTTTCGTCTTGAGAAGATGCGTGCTGTGCTCGCCCACCGCGGCAACGATGCCAGAGGACGCTACCTTAAAAAGCATATTGGTCTGTCACACAGCCGTCTGGCCATCCGTGATATCCTGTGCGGCGACCAGCCAATGACGCGCACCCACAACGGCTATGAGTACACTATCTGCTATAACGGTGAGATTTACAACACTGATGAGCTGATTCCCGAGCTGTCCGAAAACGGCTTTGTATGCTCCACAACCTCAGACACAGAGGTTATTCTGTACGCCTACATCCATTGGGGCGCTGATTTTGTCAATCGCTTAAACGGCATTTTTGCATTTGCCATATGGGATGCGGCTAAAAGCCGGCTGCTATTATACCGCGACCGCGTAGGTGTCAAACCGCTTTTTTATGCCATCCGAGGGGATTCTCTGGTGTTTGGCTCCGAGCCAAAGGCCTGCTTTGCTCACCCTGCAGTAAAACCTGAGCTTGATAAGCAGGGCTTGCAGGAGCTTCTTGCTATCGGGCCTGCACACACGAGTGGGCTTTCCCTGTTTAAGGATTTGTTTGAGGTTTTGCCGGGACACTTCATGATTTACTCACAGGATGGGCTGCATGATGAAACCTACTGGGAGCTTACAAGCCGGGAACACACCGAGAGCTATCGGGATACCGTTGCTCACACACGTTTTCTGGTGGAGGATGCTATAAAAAGGCAGATGGTTTCCGATGTGCCGGTATGTACTTTTCTGTCAGGCGGCATCGATTCAAGCATCGTGACCGCCATCGCCGCAAACTATATGAACACACGCGGTAAAACGCTCAACACTTTTTCCTTCGACTTTAAGGACAATGACAGGTATTTTAAGGCAAACGCCTTCCAGCCGGAGAGGGATCTGCCATATGTCAATCGTATGCTTGAGGAGTATGAGACAGCCCACTCCTATCTCGAGTGTGATGAGAACTCTCTCTTCAAGGCGCTCTTTGCCGCAGTCGATGCAAAGGATATGCCCGGCATGACCGATGTGGACTCGTCACTTTTATATTTCTGCAGCCTCGTCAGCCGAAAAAACAAGGTAGCTCTTACAGGTGAGTGTGCTGATGAAATCTTTGGTGGATATCCGTGGTTTTACCGCAAAGAGCTGCTGGAAAGATATGGCTTCCCATGGTCATCGGATGTCGCTCCACGCCTTGCTCTTTTGCGCGATGATGTGGGTTTTGAGCTTGATTTATCCGGTTATCAGGCTTTTCGATATGAGGAGTCCAGGTCAAAAGCACCTCTCCTTTACGGCGAGGCCGGAGAGGACGAAAGCCGCCGCATAATAGGTTATCTCAATATCAAATGGTTCATGCAGACGCTTCTTGACCGCATGGATCGCACCAGCATGTACTCCGAGCTTGAGGCCCGTGTACCTTTTGCCGACCATCGTATCATTGAGTATGTCTTTAATGTGCCGTGGCATATGAAATATCAAAACGGTGTGGAAAAGACTCTGCTTCGCGATGCTTTTTCAGATGTTCTGCCACCTGAGCTTTTGCACAGAAAAAAGAGCCCATATCCAAAGACTTATCATCCCGGATATGAAGCTCTCCTTATAAAGGGAATGGAGGAGATATTGGACTCCCCTAACGCCCCTGTGCGTGCTCTCATCGACACAGGCAAAACACGTGAATTCTTAAAAGCTCCCGCAGAATACGGCAGGCCGTGGTTTGGTCAGCTCATGGCAGGCCCACAGCTTATTGCATATTTCATCCAGATTAATTACTGGATGGAGAAATATCAGCTGAGTGTTTAGAAACGCAGCACCATAAAGCTCTGTGCCAAAACCGTGACATTTCCGATAATCTGCACATTTGTCTCGCGCACATCGGTAATCTCCGGCATTCCCTCAGGGATTTCTCCTGTTCCCTCGAGTATCCATGCATGACCTATTGCCTCGACCGGGACATCTGCACCATCTGTAAGTGGCAGCGTATAGTCGCTGTCATTTACATTTGCGACCTTGAGTATCGTCTCGCCCTGCTGTGTGCGTGAAAGCGATACATATATGCCGTCCTTGCGCAGTTCCTTCTCCTGACCGTTCATAGGAATGGTCTCATCACCCACATGGTTTGCAAAAAGCATCTGAACATAATAGTTCGGTGTCAGATATACCTTTTCATCATCGAACCATATCATATCCGGCTTCCACTGGCTGTGTCCGACACGGTTGAAAAGAGGCGCATATGATGCCAGTTTAACAACATCTGCATTTTTCTCTATTCCCGTAAGCAGGGCTGCCTCTGCCAATGCACTCTCCATATTGTTCTGCCTGTCTGTGGTGTGTGCCGCATACTCACCGGCAAAAACAGCGATATCCCTCGGATAATCATCATAGTGATCCACATGATCATACATCCACTGTGGACTTACATAATAGTGCTCATCCACGGCATAACAGGTGTTTGGATTAGCCTTGAACTCGCTGTTGTAGAAATTCCATGCATCCTCAGTAATAGGCGAATCAAGGAACGGTCCGGCTGTTCCGAGTATCCTCATATCCGGATATTTCTCGTGGATAGCTTTCTCAAATATCTGATGACGCTTGTAGAGATCCACATACTGTGACTCCCACTGCTCGTTTCCTACTGATATCATATCCAGCCCGAAGCTCTCAGGATGTCCCATCTTTGCGCGGAGTGCGCCCCACTTACTGTTTACCGGTCCGTTGGCAAACTCGATCAGATCAAGTGCATCCTGCACATACTCATCAAATTCCTCGCTGTCAGATGTCACTAACTGTGTAGACCTGAACTGACACGCTGTACCGATGCTTAGTACCGGAAGCGCTTTTGCCCCGAGCAACTCACAAAGCAGGAAATACTCGTAAAAGCCTATTCCAAAGGACTGTCCATAGTGTGAATCCGGACGTTTTACATCCCATCCAGTCTTTGATCTGTCATCATCAAATGCCCATAGATTAGGAATATACTTTCTGTCTTTTAACTCACCTACAGTTCTCTTCCAGCGGTATCTGTTCTCAAGGCTTATGCCCTCCACAATACAGCCGCCCGGAAACCTTATAAATCCCGGCTTTATGGCTGCCAGTGCCTCATACAGATCGCGTCTGAAAATTCCTTTTACGGCATCCTCAGGTATCATAGATATTAGGTCAAACTCGATGACTCCTTCCCCATCCAGTGCTATTGTAAACTTAGCCCCTGCAACATCATCATCGGCTGTCAGTACCGCATCATATTTGATCCAGTCATTGCAACGGCACATTTTGTCTGTGTCCAGCTTTTTCAGCTTCTCCAGCTGTGCACACATAACAGGATCTTTTTGCTCCATCTCGATCTTTAAATCTGAAAATGGTACATACGGTATGGCTTTTACAGCCTCAACAGTTGTTTCTGCGTATGTTTTTCCGTCCTTATTGACTGATATCACAAAATCACTGCCTGCATAATCTACGCATCTCGCATAAAATGATACATTGTATTTCATGCCCTTGTGCAGTCTGATACCGTCATATGCTTTGTTGGAAAATCCCTGTCCTGCCTCTGTGGCAGTAAATCTCAGATAGTGTGGATTGGCCTCTGAAAGAGGTGTTCCCATAATATACTGCATACGCGGCTTATCCTGTACGTCTGCTGCATATGGCTCCCACGCATATCCGTTGTCGTCCACTGAGTAGAAATTACCCGGAGTGCCGAAGCCCTCCTTTGCCTCAAATGAACGGTTCTCAATCATCTCCGCATACAAACCTCCGTCTGCCGCAAAGTTGATGTCCTCAAAGAATAATCCAATCATTTCCGGTGTGATTTTCACACCTCTTTTGTCTGTAATCTGCATAGCGATTACCTCCTACTATAAATTTATAATAAAAATGCCCAGCAATTTATAGCCTTAGTTAATCTTACGCTCTATATCTATGATATTGTTATCTGTGATATTGTTATCTATGATATTGTTATCTATGCTCTCTGCCGAAGATGTGCTGTCACTATTCTGCTCTTTCGGTGTAAAGCTTCTCACCTTATCCATGAGCCGGCTCTTTTTCAGCTCATGCTTAAGCTCAACTCGCTCACTCTTTAGCTGTCGTTTTTTCTCCTTCAGCTCGTATTTTGCCTGTTTCTTTGCGAGCTTATTCTGCCTTTTCTGTTCCTTTATGGCAGCCTTTGTCTCTCTCTTTGCCTGCTTTGCCGCAAGCTTTGCTTCTTTTGCTTCACTCTTTATGCGGCTCTTTTTGTTTTTCTTTACACTCTTTCTGGCCACCTTATGTAATTCCTTGAGGTCTGACTTTGCAGCCTTTATATTCTTTCTGTCCTTGCGGTATGGATTGTGCACAAAGTATCCCACAGTGCCTATCATCATAAGAAGCAGCGCCAGTGCCTCTCCCACTATCGTGACATACTCCAGATACTGCGGATACAGCTTGTAGCCTATCATCTCCGCTGCTATCAGGATAAGTGGAATGAAAAACAGTATATTCTTTCGCTTTTGGGACAATAGCGCTCCCTCCGCGCCTACACACATGAGTATATACAGGCACAACTGTGAGGTCGGTCCGTAGGCATATGCCACAATCGCAGCCATTATCACAGATATGCAAAACACGATGAATGCTTCGCCGCGAAACAGGGCATTCTTGTACTCTTTTATGCCCTCCAGCTTGTCTACCGATATGCCATGCAGTGAATATACCTGATCTGTGATGTCCTCCATGCAGTCCTCATGGTATCTCTTCAGCTCTTTGTTGCTGTTTATATCGGCATCTATGGAGCGTCTGCGCTCTGTAAGCAGCTTCTGCTCCTCCATGATCTTCTCCCAGGCCTCGTCCTCCGCTTCACGCTGCAGCTTCACCTGCTCGTGAATCCACTCAGCTCGCTGGATGCGCTCACTCTCCTGCGGGATAACCACCTGCTGCGCGTCAACTGTCTGCTGTGGTATTTGAGTCTCCTGCGCCATGCTGTTATTTTCATTATCTATCATTCCGGTTTTCTGCCTCTTTCTTCCAGACATTTTCTTTTCCTCTTGCAATTGTTATTTACTGCTATATATGTCTATTAAAGCATATTTTAGCGGAATTTTCCATAGGATATGCGCATGATAATCACAATTTTTGATACTTCATGGAATTCTAAAAATGATTAGTAAATCATCCCCAACTTGGGGACGATTTGCATCTGTAATCCTTTCTAATGTGTCAGTTCGACAAATTCAATTTAATATGCATAGACATCTCCTTGTCCATTTTTGATTTTTACGATTACATAATCTTGAAGTTATAGTGCTATTTTTTTCCATTTTCTAATCTTAGTTCTAAATGTTCCGAATGGAGCAACTGTGTTAACATGTATGAATTTGTATACTTCCCAGACAGCTGTTTTAGTTGCTTCGTCAGCCCATTTTCTCATATGTGGTTTAAATAATTCTTCCTCACTTAGCGAATCGATCATTGCATAAATAGAATTAATATTATCATTCAACATATCTTTCAACTCCTGCAGTGACAGATACGCATATGTATCTGTGAACCATTGATATAATTCACCCAGCTGATTCCATTTAAAATCATCTGAAGGAGTTTTGACATGAAGACCTTTTCTTTCATCTGCTTCCCATTTAAGGACGAGCGTTGTCCATCCAACTTGGTAAGCAAGATTTTCTGCCGGAGTTCGGTCAACCTCATCAAACCTCTTATCCTTTAAAGATTCTGGAATATCATTAAATTCCAAAATATACTTTGCAAAGCTTTTATTTATCTCTTTTTTAAGTTCGTCTTTATTCTCGTATGTTCTCAATAGTCTACCTCTATAAATTCCAACTCTTCAAAGCAACAATTTATTTCATTCCACTTTTCTGTGCATCCAAATACCTGTGCCGGTATTTTAGCCCTGCATACTCCGTGATCCGTTTCATGTAAATCGCATCATATGCCCCGCCGACTGCTCCGACCACAGGAATTCCCTGTAAGAACTTCATATAAAGCAGCTCTTTTGACAAAGCTCCTGCTGTTTCCCCGATCTGCTTCTTTTCCTGATACTCTTCCGGCAACGTTCCACAACTGATAAATTCATTCAGTTTGCCATCAATCTCACAAAACGTTTCCCCATAGGATACCGCTCCCTGTATCAATAGCAGGATAAAATACTTTTCTTCCCTGCTTTCGTAGCTATATCCATAATGCAGGGCAGTCTCGTAGATATTCTTCAGTATCATCCCTGTAAATACCGGAATATCCGGCAGACCAATTCCCAGTACTCCCATCCCAATCCCGGATGCGCCGGATAGCAGTAAATTCTTTGTTCCTGTATCTCTCGCTTTTTTAGAAAAGGCTCGCAGGGATTTGGAATCCTGCTTTACATCCGCCGTATACTGTCGTACCTGATAGTCCTGCTCCAACTTCTCCCGTTGATACGTCTTTTCAATAACTCCGGTTCCTTTCTCAAAAATCAGAGCAAACGCTTTGGCAAAAGCGGCATCAAGTGTTCCCTGAAGTTTAGGCGGTATCTTCTCCTCCAGCTTTTGATTCAAGATACTTTCCTTTTTTTCCAACCGTTTCCGAAGGAATCTCTGCTCCTGTACTTCCAGCTTATCCCACTCTTTCTGAAGCGGCGTCCTTTTATCAAATAGTCGCATTTTAATACACCTCCCCGTTCATCTGACGTTTTACATGATCCAGCAAACATTGGTCCCTGACACCATTAAATTTTTATAACTAATAACCATAGCTAATGCACTTCCAAAAGTTATTCCTGATTTTACCATTTTCTTGACAGTCGTTGATTTATTATCTTCCATTTTTGTTTTCTCCGCATATTCCTATTTTCTTAATTCTGCAAGCTGGAATTTTCGCATTATTTCTGTTGTGCCTTAACAAAAATGCTTTCTGTTACAAGGGCTATCGTTATAAGGGCTCCTACAAGGGAGTAATTGTTTAATCCATACATCAACGGCATAAGAGAAATAATTGCTGTAATAATCGAAAGAACAAACAAGGCGTTAAAAACGCTATCTTTCTTCAAAGAAATCAACGAAAGCAACAAGATAACAACAGTAAGTATGGCTGTAATAAGTGGAGTAAAATTTGCATATCCAAACGGTATAAGGCTAAAGTATGAAAATGTTTCTCTTACTCTTTCTGTTGGAGATGGAGCAAAAGTACAAACTGCTCCCAGTGGTAATGCTTCTAACACTATTGTTAAAGCCGGAAAAACCACTAAGCTGATTTTTTTCATGTTGTGTACCTCCGTCTACAAATCAGAATTTTCCGAAACTTACTTTATGCTGTTAAATACTATAAATTCATCCCACAATTCATCATAATTATCAAATTCATAATATGTGTCCTCAACTTCAAAATATTTTCCTGGACTAATTGTCAGCGTTTCATCTGTTGCAAAATAGATTGTGTAATAAGAAACAGCTCCACTTGATAATGCTTTGTTTTCATCTACTATGTCACCAAGTTTCACTTGATTCAATAAATCTATAAACTCAACAACTTCTTTATCTGAAAAAAAATACGAATAATTACCGTCTTTCCCACCTGTAGTTCCTGTAAGTTCGATTTGTTTGATTTCCGACGCATCAATGCTCTCCAAGTCCTTATTCACATCTTGTTTTCCGCATCCTAAAGTTTGAAACAAGTAGGTAGCGGTTAGAGAAAAAATGAATTGTATGGCAAACAAGCCATCTTACGGTGGCTTCAAAAAGGAAATATAGACGCAACACCTAATTCATAACAGGAACAATGGATTTGCTATGTAATCCTTGCGGGCTGCAAGCGTAATATCATCCTGTTCCAGCAGGGCGTTCGCAATCGTGTAGATATCATCAATATAAGGACATATCACACGCACTCCTGCGACATCGTGAATGTTTTCCTCGATGCTCTCCAATGTAAACGGTAAATTCCTGCGGCTCAATTTTTCTGTCAGGCTCGCTGTTCTTTTCAGCCGAGTATTGATAGAACTGATGGGATTGCGTTGATAACGGATTCTGCATTCGGTACTGAGTACATCAAATTTTGTCCGGATTTCCTTGATGGCGCAGGCGTACTGCATCATCAATTCTTTATACCCCACCAAATTTCCCATCATTTGTCTTGTCTGGTCGAGCATCATATTTGCAGCGGAATCAGCAAGCACCATCAAATCACCTGGCATAACGCTTTCCATCATTTCCTGCATCATCTGATCTACAGAGATCAGCGTATTTTGATTAAAATCGTTTGTGCGCATTTCTTGCTCCTTTCCTTGTTCTGCTGTCATTATAAAATTGGAGTATTTTTGAAATGATTAAGAAATGTTAGAGAGATATTAAAAAGCGACATTTCCTGCATGCTTCAGAAAAAAGACAAAAAAATATGGTCAGATGAAATTCGCCCGGCGAATCCCTCTGACCTCATTTTATTACGAAGTATCCAGCAAAACGCGCCAGCACCCAAGGGTATGCTTCGCGATGACGCGTTTTATTGGATTTCTCTAACCATTTGTAATCACAGCCTTATAGCCAATCCCGTGCACCGTTGCGATTCTAAAATCATTGCAATCTGAGAATTTTTCTCGCAGCTTTGTCATATACACATCAACGGCGCGCTGATTCGTCTTGCTGTCCTCATCCCAATATTTCTGCATCAGCTCCTGTCTGGAAAAAGCCTTCTCCGGTTCTGAAAGCAGCCCAAAAAGAATATTGAATTCCCGCATTGTGAGCGGAACTTCCTCTCCGTTTGCAACAGCGACTCTGGCATCCGCATCCAGATACAAATCTCCAACCGTCAGCTTCCTGCCGGTATCCATTCCAGCACAGCGCAGCAACATACGCACTCTTGCCAGAATCTCTGCTGTCTCTGTCGGCAAAACAATATAATCCTCCAATCCCATCCGAAAGTTGGAGACTGCCGCAGGTAGATCTTTTTCATCCACAATCCATAAGACGGGAGCGGTCCAGTTCTGCAAAAACGCATGGATTTCTTTATTTTCAAGCACCTTTCGCTCACATATTATCATTGCACAAGCTATACAGCGAAGCTGCGCCTTTGTTATATATTCTGCTGCTACTGTTTCAATACCAAATCCGTTGCTTTTAAGAGAATTACAAATGTCCTCTGTTC
>ERZ838483.616-NODE-616-length-42914-cov-19.025269_pt1 | contig 42914 bp, 44 predicted proteins | sample MGYA00519939_ERZ838483 | MGnify/ENA primary metagenome ERZ838483 (study PRJEB31850, sample SAMEA3708836) | human gut metagenome | biome: human gut; feature: human-associated habitat; material: faeces | place: China | collected 2014 ... | reverse complement strand
ATGCGGATATCAACGGTTCGGGCGTGACCAAGTTCAGCGACGAAGACCTGAGCACGCAAACGAACTGCCGCTGGTATGGCATCGTGCACAACCTGAGCGACGCACCGAGCACGGTGCAATAACGAAGGAGTATAAATCATGGCACTCTCGAACACGGCCACGCCGATCTACTACGGCCGCTTTCGGGAGGCCGTGATGCGTGGCGAGATCCCGGTCTGCCGGGAAATCTCCATGGAGATGAACCGGATCGACGACCTGATCGCAAACCCTGGCATCTGGTACGATGACAAGGCAGTGAACGGCTTTATCGCATTCTGCGAGGACGAGCTGACCCTGACCGACGGCACCGATGTCAAGATGTTGGAGAGCTTCAAGCTGTGGGCGGAGGAGATCTTCGGCTGGTACTACTTCGTGGAGCGGAGCGTCTTTGTGCCAAACGAGCACGGTGCAGGCGGGCGCTATGAGACCCGGCGCATCAAGAAACGGCTGGTGACGAAACAGTATCTCATCATCACCCGTTCGGCGGCAAAGACGATGTATCTGGAGTTTTTGCAGGCCTATTTCCTGACAGCATACACCACGACGACCCAGCAGCTGACGACCGCCCCGACCATGAAACAGGCCGAAGAGGTGCTGGCCCCGATGCGCACCGCGCTGGCGCGGGCAAAGGGCCCGGTGCTGAAGTTCATGACCGAAGGCAGTTTGCAGAACACGACAGGCTCGAAGGCCGACCGCGTCAAGATGGCCAGCACGAAGAAGGGCATCGAGAACTTCCTGACGAACAGCCTGCTGGAAGTGCGCCCGATGACCATTGAGAAATTGCAGGGACGGCGCGACACGGTTGCGACCGTGGACGAGTGGCTCTCGTGCGACATCCGGGAAGATCCCATCGGCGCCATCGAGCAGGGCGCGGCCAAGAACGAGAACTATCTCATCGTGGCGGCAAGCTCGGAAGGCACCGTGCGCAACGGCTGCGGCGATGACATCAAAATGGAGTTGATGCAGATCCTGAAAGGGGAGTACATCAATCCGCATGTGAGCATTTGGTACTACAAGCTGGACTCCCTCGACGAGGTTGGGCAGCCGGAGATGTGGCTGAAGGCAAACCCGAATCTGGGCAAGACCGTGAGCTACGAGACCTACCAGCTGGACGTAGAGCGCGCCGAGAAATCGCCCAGTGCCCGGAACGACATTCTGGCGAAGCGGTTCAACCTGCCGATGGAAGGGTACACCTATTTCTTCCCTTACGAGGAGACGCTGTGCCACCGCCACCGGAATTACTGGCAGATGCCCTGCGCGATGGGAGCAGACCTTTCGATGGGCGACGACTTCTGTTCGTTCACCTTCCTGTTCCCGCTGTCGAACGGATATTTCGGCGTGAAAACGCGGGACTACATCACGAGCTACACCCTGAGCCAGCTGCCGATGAGCCGCCGGAACCAATACGAGGAGTTCATGAACGAAGGGACACTGTTCGTATTCGACGGCACCGTGCTGGACATGATGCAGGTCTACGACGATCTGGACCGGTTCATCCAGGAGAACGAGTACGACGTGCGGGCCTTTGGCTACGACCCCTATAACGCAAAGGAATTCGTGGAGCGGTGGGCGCTGGAGAACGGCAGCTTCGGCATCACCAAGGTGATCCAGGGCGCAAAGACGGAAAGCGTGCCACTTGGGGAACTGAAGAAGCTGAGCGAACAGCGGAAACTGGTCTTTGACGAAAAACTGATGCAGTTTGCCATGGGAAATTGCATCACACTGGTGGACACGAACGGAAACCGGAAACTGTACAAGCAGCGGCAGGACCAGAAGATCGACGCCGTAGCGGCTATGATGGACGCCTATGTGGCCTGGAAACTGAACCGGGATGCGTTTGAGTGAGCATTACAGCACTTGTATAATCATAGCCACAATGTAAACAGCAAGGAGTGTACCCCAGATAGCTTCCACGATACCCTGTGACATAAAAAGCGCAGCATGAGACTCGTGGGGGTCATTAAGATACTTGCCAAGCAAGATCAGCACAAGCGCTCTGACACCAAGAAACGGCACGAGTATATCGTGTTTTAGCGTTTCCATCAGGATTTCGCCAAACGTTAAACTGTCTTTGCGAAGCTTACTTAGCAAAAAGTTCACAAAGATGAACGCCGCGTAAACAACGGCAAATTCCACTGAGAGAGCTCCGTGAATCAGTGTCAATGCGAAGGCGTATAGAAGCGATGAGCGGATAAGCCCTACGATGATATACATGGCAAAACCTCCTTTATTTGAGTTAGAGTATAACATTCATCGGGAAGATTGTAAATAAAAGGAGTGATGAGATGAACGACTGGTGGGACTACCTGGAACATGGCCAGGAAGGACAGGAACGGAAAGGGCATAAATACTATGCACGTATCATTACGGGCACAGACAAGCACGGGCGTATTCAGTACCGCTATTTTTATGATGCGCGGGAATATGGCGCATATAAAACCCAAAAGCAGCAGGCTGATAAGAGCCGAAAAGTGTTCAGCGAGGAATCCGTTCAGAAGAAAACGAAAGGGCGGACCAACATCATCACGGGATGGGGCAACACCGGCCTGCCCAGCAAGAGCGACATGAATGCCGTAAAGAAGCAAAAGCCGACGCGGTTGAGAAACGGGGCAAGCAGTCTTCGAGACAACGTGAACGGAATCGAACGTGAGATCACCAGCTATTTCGGAAATCATTCTGCTGTAAGCAGAACTTCGATTCGAACGATCTCAGTGAAGACCGTGAAAAACAAAAAGAGCAAGAAAGGCGGGAAGTCTGTTTACCAGCGTGGCAAAGACCTCGTTGCTAAATTTCTCAAGCGCTGTGCAAAGTGAGGTGAAAAGCGGGAAATGTGGAGATATGACGATGGCGCGCTTTGCCACTGGGGCATCAAGGGCATGAAGTGGGGTGTGCGGCGGTACCAGAACAAGGACGGCACCCTGACAGCCGCAGGCAAAAAGCACTATGCCGGAGATGGGAACGCCGGTTCAGAAGATGAACCGAAGGTGGAATATGCACCGAAACGCTCCGGCCGGAATGCAGAGGATTACTCGGACGACGAGCTGCGGAGCCGCATCAACCGGCTCCAGATGGAGAAGCAGTACCGTGATCTTCAGGGGCAGACGAATATCCGGGTGGACGACCCCAACAAGGAACTGAAGGCCGAGAAAGAGCGGCTCCAGCTCCAGAAGGACGTGAAGCAGCTGCGGAATGACGTGTACGGCGGGCAGAGCTTTGTAAAGAGCGTAATGAAAGATGCCTCGAAACAGTTTCTGACCAAGGCGGTTTCTGGTGCGATGAGCTACAGTGCCAAGCAGTTCATCACAAAAGAGCTGAAGAACCCGGAACTGGCGAACGCGATCGTGAGCGGAGGCGCCAGCGGCGGACAGCAGCAGAAGAAAGACGACGAGAAGAAAGATAACTGACCGGGAGGAAAATCAAAATGGCGCAGACATTTGGCTCCAGGCTGAAGCGGGCCTGGAATGCCTTTACGAACCGGGACCCTCCCGGAAAGAGTTCCTATGGCGGAGGATACAGCTACCGGCCTGACCGGGTGCGGCTAAACCGCGGGAACGACCGGACCATCCTGACTGCGATCTACACCCGCATTGCAATGGATGCGGCCAGCATCACCATCAACCATGTAAGGCTCGATGAAAACGGACGCTATGACGAGACCGTTGATTCGGGCCTTAATTCATGCCTGAATCTATCCGGCAACAAAGACCAGACGGGACGTGCTTTGCGGTATGACCTGTTTCTTTCGGTGCTGGACGAAGGCGCGGTGGCGCTGGTGCCGGTGGACGTTGACACCGACCCGAAGACCGGGGACGTGACGATCGAATCCATGCGAGTGGGCAAGATCAAGGAATGGTACCCCGACGACGTGCGGCTGGAAGTGTACAACGACCGGACCGGACAGCGGGAGGAACTGACCCTGCCGAAAGCGCAGGTGGCCATCATCGAGAACCCGTTCTATGCTGTGATGAACGAGCCGAACAGCACCGTTCAGCGGCTCATCCGGAAACTGAACCTGATGGACGTGGTGGATGACCAGCTGGGCAGCGGCAAGCTCGACCTCATCATCCAGCTGCCTTACATCGTCAGGAGCGAAGCCCGGAAGAAACAGGCCGAAGACCGCCGCGCCGAGATCGAACGGCAGCTGGCGGGAAGCAAATACGGCATCGCGTACACCGACGGCACAGAACACATCACGCAGTTGAACCGCAGTCTCGAAAACAACCTTCTGAAGACCGTGGAATACCTGACGAACATGGCATACAGTCAGTTGGGCATTACACCGGAGATCATGAACGGTACGGCGAACGACACTGTGATGACCAACTACGAGAACCGGACCATTGAACCGTTGGTGGCAGCTGCCGTGGATGAGCTGAAGCGGAAGTTTCTGACCGAGGAAGCGCGGGCGAACGGCGAATCCGTGCTCTATTTCCGCGACCCATTCAAGCTGGCCCCGGTGAGCATGGTGGCCGAGATGGCGGACAAGTTTACCCGCAACGAGATCATGACGAGCAACGAGTTCCGGCAGATCATCGGCATGAAGCCCTCGAAAGACCCAAATGCGGACAGACTGCGGAATGCGAACATCTCACAGCCGAACGACGGCGGGGCGCCGGACCCGGTGGCAGCCGGGCGGGACACCGTGGAGCGGATGGTGAATGGGTAGAAAGGAGAAACATTTTTCAAAATGGTGAAGTTTGACTATGATTGCAGCGGCTGGGCGACGAAAGCGAACACCCGCTGTTACGACGGGCTGACCATTGCGCAGGATGCGTTCAAGGAATGCGACGGTAAGGTGGTGCCGATGGTCTACAACCACGACCACAGCGACATCGGCAATGTGATCGGCAAATGCCTGCTGGAGAACCGGCCGGGCGGCGTGTATGCCTATGCGAAGTTCAACGACACGGACACCGGCAAGACCGCAAGAAAGTGCGTGGAGAGCGGCGACCTGAACGCTTTTTCCATCTTCGCAAACGGTTTGCAGAAGGTTGGTAAGACCGTGAAGCACGGTTTCATCCGGGAAGTGAGCCTCGTGCTGGCAGGCTGCAACCCCGGCGCACTCATCGACGAGGTGATCAAGCACAGCGCCGATGAGGACTACGAGGGCGGAGAGGCCTTCATCTACAACGACGAAGGTCTGAGCCTGACCCACGGCATGGACCCGGATGGCAACCCGCTGGAGGAACTGGCCCACAGCGGAGACAACGCAAAACAGGAGGAAGCCAACATGGCGGACGAAAAGAAAGACGGTAAGACGCTCGAACAAGTCTATAACAGCATGACCGACGAGCAGAAGGAATGCTGCCACGCCCTCGTGGGACTGGCCCTGGAGGAGAACGGCGGCGAAGACGACGGTGAGGAGGATGAAACCGTGAAGCAGAACGTTTTTGACAAGGACACCCGCGCAACTGTGCTCCAGCACAGCATGGAAGAGATCAACGGCATCATCAAGGGCGCCAAGAGCCACGGTACGCTGAAGCAGGCCTTTGAGGACGCTGGCGTTGACACCGATGAACTGGCCCACAGCATCGACAACATCGACTGGCTGTTCCCGGATGACCACCTGCTCGACAACACGCCCCGCATCATCGAGAAGCCGGATGACTGGGTGAGCAAGGTGATGGGCGGTGTGCACCACATCCCCTTCAGCCGCTTCAAGAGCCAGTTTGCCGATCTGACCGAGGATGAGGCTCGTGCCAAGGGCTACATCAAGGGCAACTTCAAGAAGGAAGAGGTCTTCGGCCTGCTGCGCCGCTCCACCAGCCCCACCACCGTCTACAAGAAGCAGAAGCTGGACCGCGACGATGTGATCGACATCACCGGCTTTGACGTGGTCTCCTGGCTGAGGAACGAGATGCGCTACAAGCTGAACCGGGAACTGGCCCTGAGCTACATTCTGGGCGACGGCCGCCCCGCAGGCAGCGAGGACAAGATCGACGAGAACTGCATCCGCCCCATCGTGAACGACGCAGACCTGTTCACCATCAAGATCCAGGTCTCCACTGCCGGTCTGACCAATATCGAGGACAAAATGAAGGCTACCATCAAGCAGATCCTGCGCAGCCGCAAGAACTACCGTGGCTCCGGCACCCCGACCTTCTTCACCACCGAGGACATCCTGACCGAGATGCTGCTGCTGGAAGACAACACCGGCCGCCTGCTGTATGCAGACGAGGCTGCTCTGGCCCGCAAGCTGCGCGTGAAGGAGATCCTGACCATCCCTGAGATGGAGGGCCGCACCGGCACCAAGGGCGGCGAGCTGATCGGCGTGATCGTGAACCTGGCTGACTACACCGTGGGTGCCGACAAGGGCGGTGCGGTTGCGATGTTCGACGACTTCGACATCGATTACAACGCCCAGAAGTACCTGATCGAGACCCGCTGCTCCGGCGCACTGGCGGTGCCCTTCAGCGCGATGGCCATCGAGTTTGCTGCGTAAAACCGCAGCGAGACGGAGAGGGTTTATGCCGGGCCCTGCGACAGAGGGCAGGCAGAAAGGAATTGAGTTATGCTGAACACCATTTACGAGACCGGTTATGACCTGCATGTGGCAAACTACGTTGCCTACCTGCACACCGACAAGAAGCTGTATGAGGATGAGGCGCACAAGACCCAGGCAAAGAAGGCCGACGTGGAGAAGGCATTCAAGCTGGGCCGCCTGCTCGTCATGGGTGCGGACAAGACCTACCTGCCGGTGGCGCTGCTGGCGGCCGGTGTGGTCGTGACCGACGGCACCACCGCTGTGACCTGCACCGCCGCAGAAGCTGACCCGACTTGAAGGGCCGCCGTTCTGGACGATGCAGTGCTCGACCAGACGGTGCTGTGCTGAACGATTCAAAATGGAGTGAAATGCAATGAGCAAGTGGTTTGGAAAGATCGGATACGCTGAGACGCTGGAGACAGAACCGAGCGTATACGAAGAGACCATGAAGGAGCGGGACTACTATGGGGATCTTGTGCGGAACACCCGCCGTTTTGATCTGGGTGACCAGGTGAACGGTGAAACGACGGTGTCGAACCAGCTGAGCATCCTGGCAGACCCCTTTGCGCAGGAGCATTTCTACGCCATGCGGTATGCGACGCTCTATGGCGCGAAGTGGACCATCGACAACGTGGAAGTGCAGTTCCCGCGGCTGATCCTGACACTGGGAGGGCAATACCATGGCTGATACCCTGCTGGACCGGCGCCTGGCGCTGGACAAGCTGCTGCGCGCTATCGTGAAAGAGCGGTGCGGGAGCGAGAACGTCTACTACCAGCCGAAGAACGGACTGGCGATGAACTACCCATGCATCTGCTATGAGCGGAGCAAGATCGAAAATGTCGCTGCGGATGACAACGTTTATCTGCTGCGCTTTTTTTATACCCTGACGGTGATCGACCCGAAACCGGACAGCCCGATGGTGCTGGCGGCTTCGCGCCTGCCGAGGTGCAGGCACGACCGACACTTCGTTTCGGACGGGCTGCATCACGACACATTTACCATCTACTACTAAGGAGGATAAACCTATGGCAAGACTGGAATGGGATAAGACTGGCGAGCGCTTTTACCACACTGGTACCAAGCACGGCGTACTGTACCCGATGGACAACAAGGGTGCTTACCCCAAAGGTGTGGTCTGGAACGGCCTGACTGCCGTGACCGAGAGCCCCGACGGTGCAGACCTGACCAAGCTGCACGCAGACGATATGGTGTACGCAGGTCTCCGCGCGGCGGAAGAGTTCAAGTACACCATTGAGTCCTATATGTATCCGCCGGAGTTCGAGGCCTGCGACGGCAGCGCGGAGATCGTGCCCGGCGTGACCATCGGCCAGCAGCGCCGTCTGCCCTTCGGCTTCAGCTGGGTGACCAGCATCGGCAACGACACCGTGATGGACGATGATGACGGCTACATCATCCACATCGCATGGAACTCGACCGCTTCTCCCAGCGAGAAGAGCTACGAGACCGTGAACGACAGCCCGGATGCCATCACCTTCAGCTGGGAGTGCGATACCACCCCGGTGAACGTGGCAGGCTACAAGCCCACCGCGCACATGGAGATCAACAGCCTGAAGACCGACCCGGCCAAGCTGAAGGCCCTGGAGGACAAGCTGTACGGCACCGAGAACACCACCGCGTCTCTGCCGACCCCGGACGAGGTCATCGAGCTGCTGAAGGCCGCTGCGTAACCTCTCAGTCTCGCCCCGCTCGCCAGCTCCCCTAATAGGAAAGACTCCCCCGGCCGGGGGAGGTGGCACGACAGTGCCAGAAGGGGATTGGCCATTGGCAAGGCGGTATTGCGAGTGCTGGACGAAAAAGCCCGACGGGGCGTGAAATGCCGGGCTCCGCGCCAGCGGGCAGGCAGTTATTGAAAGGAGAAAAACCATGATCTGTGAACCCATTACCTACACCGACTTTGATGGTGTGGAGCGCACTGAAAACTTCTACTTCAACCTGACCGAGGCGGAGATCACCGAATGGAGCCTCTCTGTGGAGGGAGGCTTGCAGGAGTACATCGACCGCATCGTGAAGGCGAAGAGCCAGAAAGAGCTGGTGGAACTGTTCAAGACCGTGATCGAGAAGGCCTACGGCGAGAAGAGCGCCGACGGCCGCCGGTTCATGAAGAGCCCGGAGATCTTCGCAAACTTTGCGGCGACCCAGGCATTCTCTGACTTCTACATGTCGCTGGCGACCGACACCGAAAAGGCCACCAAATTCATCAACGCACTTGCCCCGAACGGCAAGTTCAGCGCAAAGCCCGGTGCAAACCCGGCAGCGCAGGCCGTGCCCGTGACGCTGGCTGTGACCAGCTCTGCACAGGGCTGACCCACATTTGAAACCACAGGGAGATAAGACGAATGTTTGAGATCACAATTCCCGGCGAGGAGCTCTGGGATGCGAGGCGGGCGGAATTTACCAGCACGAAGGCGGTGACGCTGCGGCTGGAGTATTCGCTTGTCTCCCTGTCCAAATGGGAAAGCAAGTGGCATATCCCGTTTTTCGACGACAGCATAGAGAAGACACCGGAACAGATGCAGGACTTTGTGCGCTGCATGACGGTGACTCAGGGTGTGGACCCGACGGTGTACGCCCGGCTGACGGTGGAAAACCTGAATGCTATTTACCGATATATGGAAGACCCGATGACCGCGACCTGGTTTGCAGGCGAAGGGAGACCGGGCGAAAAAAATCAAAATGGAACCGCAAAGCGCCGCGCAAGAAGGCGGCCGCCCGGCACGGGAAAGGTGCTGACGAGCGAGGTGTTATATTCCCGGATGTTCCAGGCCGGGGTGCCCATTGAATGTGAGCGGTGGCATCTGAACCGCCTGATGACCCTGATCCGGGTCTGCCAGGAAGAGCAGGCTCCGCCCCGGAAGATGAGCCGGAAAGACGCACTGCGCCAGCGCAGAGAGCTGAATGCGGCGCGGATGAAGAAATATGGCGCGAGAGGGTAATGAATGCCAAAAATCATTGTATTTCGTCAGAAGGGAAAGTTTAAGAAGACGAGCGGATTTTTGAAGCGGGTGAGCCGGATGGACCTGGACGCGGTGCTGGACGAGTACGGCAAAAAGGGCGTGGCAGCGCTGGCTGAGGCGACCCCGAAAGACACCGGAAAGACCGCCGCGAGCTGGAATTACCGGGTGACAAAAGGGGCCGACAGCATCGTGATCACCTGGTCGAACACGAACGTCGTGGACGACGTACCGATCGCAGTCATTTTACAGTACGGGCACAGCACACGGAACGGCGGCTATGTGGAAGGCGTTGATTATATCAACCCGGCCATGAAGCCGATCTTTGAGGAGATCGCCCGCAAAGCATGGAGGGAGGTGCAGAGAGGATGAGCAGAGAAGTAGACCAGCGCGTGGTCGAAATGCGGTTTGACAACGCGCAGTTTGAGAAGAACACCCGCGAGAGCATGAAGACTCTGGACCGGCTCCAGGAAAAGTTGCAGTTCAAGGACGTGGACAAGGGCTTCGAAAACATCGAAAAAGCCCAGCGGAACGTAAGCTTTGACGAGATGGAAGGCGCACTGGACACCCTGAAGGTGAAGTTCAACGCGCTGGACGTGATGGCTGTGGCCGCGCTGACCAACATCACGAACAAGATCGTGGACACCGGCGAACGGTTGGTGAAGAGCCTTTCGGTGGACCAGGTGGCCAGCGGATGGAATAAGTACACCGAGAAGACCTCGAACGTGCAGACCATCATGAACGCGACGGGCGAAAGCATCGACAACGTCAACGGCTACCTGAACAAGCTGATGTGGTACTCGGATGAGACGAGCTACAGCTTCAGTGAGATGACGAGTGCCCTTTCGCAGATGACTGCGGCAGGCGGCGACATCAAGAAGATGATCCCCATGATCATGGGCATCGCCAACGCCACCGCCGACGCCGGTAAAACGGGCTTTGCGTTCCAGAGCACCATCCGGAACCTGACCCAGAGTTACAGCGCCGGTCACCTGCAATTGCAAGACTGGAAGAGCCTCAACCTGATGGGCACGGCCACCAAGGCTCTGAAACAGGAACTCATCGACACGGCTGTGGAGATGGGCAAACTGAAAGAGGGCGAGGTGACCATTGCCACCTTCGAAAGCACCCTTTCGAACAAGTGGGCTGACACGAAGGTCATGGAAAAGACCTTCGAAAAGTACGCCTCCATGATGGAAGCTGCGTACGATATGGTGCAGCAGAACCCTGGCATGACCAGCTCCGAGGCGCTGGAGAAACTGAGCGGGCAATACGGCGAGCTGGCAGAGCGCGCGGCGTTGGCGGCTCAGCAGGCAACGAGCTTCGAGCAGGCCATCGACTCCACGAAGGACGCGGTCAGCTCCTCCTGGATGAAAATCTTTGAGACTTTCTTCGGCAACAAGGAGGAAGCGACCGAGACCTGGACGGAACTGGCAAACCGGCTGTACGATATTTTCGTGCCGTCCATCGACGCGCTGAACGAACGGCTGAAAGAGGGTCTCGACACCGGCTGGAAACAGCTGAACGACAAGCTGGGCGACCAGGCGGAGACCTATGACACGGTGTTGCAAAAAGTGGCACTGGCCAGCGGGGCGGTGACCGAAGAATCCATTGAAGAAGCGGGCAGCTTTGCGAACGCATTGCGGGATGGCGGTGTCAACGCCGAGCTGCTTCAAAATGGATTGGACGTGACACTCGTCAGCCTGGAAAAGTACCTCGCCATGAGCGACGAGGCGCTGGATGCCCGCAATCTGGACAAGGAAGCCATTGAGCGGGACTACGAAGCACTGAGCCGGTTGAACGAGGAGTTTCGGACCGGAGAAGCCAACCTGGCAGACTATGCCGCCGGTATGAGTGAGCTTTCGGGCCGCGAACACCTGATGCAGAGTCTGTGGAACATCATGGATGCACTGAGCGCTCTGGTGCAGCCCATCCATGATGCGTTCCAGGAGATCTTCCCGCCGACGAGCGGCAAGCAGATCAAGAGCTTTGCGGAAGGGCTGGATTATGCCACGAGCAAGCTCATCATCGGCGAGGAGACCGCCAAAAAGATCCGGGGCGCCTTTACGGGACTGTTCCGGGTCATCCGGGTCGGCACCGACACCATCGCAAAGGTCGTGAAGACGGCGGTGAAGCTGCTTGGTGGACTGGCGGACGTGCTGAAGCCGGTGAAGGACGGCATCCTTGACGTGGCGGGAGGCTTCGGAGATTTTGTGACCGAAGTGGGCGAAGCGCTGACCGGCACGAAGACCCTGGGGGAGCGGTTCGACGCCATCCGGGCCAGCCTGAAAAAGCTGCTGAGCCCGCTGGGGGACCTGAAAGACCTCACAAAGAACTTCTCGCTGGCCGGGCTGAAAGAGCAGCTGGACGCCCTCGTGCAGAGCGGTGGGAACCTGAGCTGGATCAGCGGGCTTTCTGAGAATGCGCAGAAAGTGCTGAAACCTCTGATCGTGCTGGCAGGACAGGCGGCAGGCGGCGGACTGACCCTACTGGGTGTCCTTGGCGCGGTTGCCGGAGGGGTGATCGCGAAACTGGGCGAGACAGCGGACTTCCTCAAAAAATGGGTGAAGGGCCAGCTGGAGGGTGCAGACAGTCTGGAGACGACCCTGACGAATCTGCCGGTGAAGATCGGTGAGGCCGTGGCGACCTTTGCGACGACCTTCAAGAAGAACGTTTCAAGCATCGAAGCGACGGCGGACACCGTGGCAGACCCGGTGAAGAAGTTCTTCGAGGCGCTGAAGGTGGGCTTCGACTCCATCAGCGGAACGGATGTTTACCGCCTGCTGAGCTTGATCGACGTGGGACTGCTGGCGTTCAGCATCGGGCAGTTCGCGAAGGCGACCAAGAGCTTTTCGAGTCTGGTGGGCGACCTGTTCAAAGGGCCGGTGACGAGGGCCTTTGATGCCATGGCGGGGAGTTTCAAGCAGCTGACGAGTGCGCTGAAGACCTGGCAGAAAAACCAGTCCAGCGAAGCGATGCGGAACATTGCGGTCTCCATCCTCGTTCTGGCCGGAGCCATGTGGGTGATGGCACAGGTGCCGGAAGACCGGTTCCATGACATCATCACCACCATTCTGGCGTTCGGTGCAGGACTGGTGATCGCAGGAAAACTGCTGACCCCCTCGACCAAAAAGTTCAGCAAGGTCATGGAGAGCCTGAAAGCAACGGCCCTGAACGCCGCGACGCTGTGGGGCACTGCGGCCGCACTGGTGGGGCTGGGGCTTGCCGTGAAGAACATCCTGGACGGCGTCCGCGACCTGCTGGCGGTGTTCCAGAACGGAAACATCACCGACTCGGTGGCTGGAGTGACCATGGCGATTGCCACGCTTGTGGCGGCATTCTGGGTCTTTGGGCAGGCGATGCGCTCCATCATCACACTGGAAGGAAAGGTCATCAGCCCGAAGACCCTGGTCTCGATGGCGGCGGCACTGCTGGCCTTTGGCGTGGCGGTGCGCATTCTGGCCAGTGCCGTGAAGATGCTGGCCGAGATGGACGACTGGGAGAACATCACAGCCGGAACGACGGCAATCCTGTTCCTGATGGCAGGACTTTCCGGAATTGCAATCGCGATGAAAAAATGGGGCTCGTTTAATTTTCAAAATGGAGTGGGTTTTGCGGCGCTGAGTGTGGGCGTCCTGGCGCTTGCCGGAGCATGCAAGATCATCTCTGACATTGACACCGACGCACTGTTCTATGCGTTCGGCGTGATCGCGGTCTTTCTGGTGGAGCTTGCCCTCATTGGGGCAAAGAGTAAGATCGGCCTGCGGGCCGGAGCGTCCTTTGTGGCCATTGCGGCAAGTGTGACACTGCTGGTCGGAGCCATGACCGCTCTGGCGGTAGCCATGGCCATTGTTCCATTTGAGAATCTGCTGGTTGGATTCCTTGGCATAGAAGCCGTTCTCATTTCGCTTGCTGTAGTTACCGGAATCATGGCAAAGCTTGATGCCGCTGCTGCGGCGACTGCCATGCTGACGATGGCCGGTGCGTGTCTGACACTGGCGGCATCCGCAGCGGTCTTCGCAGTGATCTTTGAGAAACTGGGAACGGAAGGATTGGCAGCCGGGCTGATCGCATGTGTGGCAGGACTGGCGATCCTTGGCGGTGCCGTTGTACTGCTCTCCCGGCTGAAGGGCGATGCGCTGAATGCGGCATGGGTCATCAACACACTGTCAGGCGGACTCATTAAGTTGGCAGCGGCCTGCGCGATCTTCAATCTGGTGAACTGGCAGTCGCTTGCCACGGCGGCGGTCACTATCAGCGGATTGATCGCCATCCTGATGATCGCTGGAAGAATCGAAAGCATGTGCCCGCTGCTGGCGGCTGGACTGAAGGTGCTGGGTGAATCCTTTGATGCTTTTGCAACCGGTGCACTGAAGCTGGCTGGAGCCATGGCAATCCTGAGCATCCTCTCGATGTTTGCCGGGCCGATCTGTCAGGCCATCATCAATGCAGCTCCCGACATCGAGCAGGCGCTCGTTGCCGTGATAAACATGCTGTGCAATGTGATCGTGCAGTGTGCAGAGCCACTCACGAACGCACTGAAGGCCTTGATCGAAATCATCTGCAACACGCTCCAAGCAGAAGTGCCGGTGATTTGTGAAACCGTTCGGGTCATTCTGGAGTCCGTTGCATCGACGATATGGCAGATGATCAAGGACTTGTTTGCACCATTTGGCAGCGGCGATTGGTGGATGGAAATCTTCAATGAAGACCGCCCGATTGGGGCATTAGTCCGGTTTATTGGAAAAATCGGCGGTGCTGCCATCGACAAATTCAAAGAGGTATTCGGCATCAACTCCCCCTCAACCGTGATGGCCGAAAATGGCCGATATGTTCTAGCAGGTTTGCAGGAAGGCTTACAGGATAAAGGTGCACTGGCAAAGGTCAAGAACGCTATGCACAGTGTGGCAACCGCTGTGGCAAATGTGTTTACCGGATTCTGGAAGATCCATTCACCGAGTGAACTTTCCTACGGATACGGCGAGTACATCAACGAGGGCACTGCGAACGCCCTCAACGATACCAAGCAGACCGTCGTGGACGCCATGGGCAATGTGGTAGACGCTGCCGCGGACAAGCTGAACAGCCTGACCGGGAAGGCAAAGACCGCAGGCGAGAATGCACTGACCGCATTTGCGAACGGATTCAAAGGGACCGGAAGCGGGACCGGGAAGTTCGACATGGGTTCAAAATGGTTGACCACGGACGCGGGAAAGAACCTGCTCGCGGTGAAAGACACGGTCCTGGGCGGTGACATGTCGTGGTTTGAGGACCTGTACAAGAACCCCACCGAAACACCGACGACCCCGACCCCGGCTACCGGCAAGAAACCCAAGGGCGGCGGCACCACGAAGTCGACCAAGACCGAGGCGGACAAACTGGTGGACGAGTACACCAAGAAACTGAAAGCGAACAAGGCCAAGATGGACGCGGCCGACAAGGAGTACGCACTGTGGGAGCTGACCGAAGGCGACACGTCGAGCGTGGAAGCCCTGGTGGAAAAGAAGACCGACAGCCTGACGCAGGCCATCGCGGACCAGACTGACCGGGTGGCCATCGCGAAGGAACAGTACGACAAGATCCTTGCGGAGAAGAGTTCCACCGACACCCAAAAGAGCGATGCGTATGCGACCTACCTCGACGAGGAGAAGACGCTGGCAGAGCTGAAGGGGAAGAAGCAGGCGACGCTGTTCCAGGTGATCAAAGACCGGTACGACGACGAAGCCAGCACCGCGACGGACGAGTACGAACTGTGGGCGAGCCTGTACGAAGACACGGCCACGGTGGAGGAAAAGTCGAACAAAAAGATCGAGAACCTGAACAAGAAGATCGGCATCCAGGCGAAGGTCGTAACGGCCGCCGAAGAGGAGTACACCAAGCTGAAAGCCGAGTTCGGCGAAGAGAGCCTGAAGACCCAAGAAGCCTACCGGCAGTGGCTGGAAGAGCAGAAGGAACAGCAGGACCTCATCAACGAGATGAACCAGGCCCAGCTGGACGCCTTTGACGATGCGCTGGCCATGCTGGAAAAGCAGGAAAAGATCATCACGAACCGGCAGAACATGCTGAAAAAGATCTACAACGACGGCGACCTCTCGCAGCGTGAGGAAGCCTACAAGGCGGCGGTCAAGCAGTACGGTGCAGACAGCAAGGAGGCGCGCCTCGCCTCCACCCAGGGTACGATGACCGCCATTCTGGGCGTTGGTACAGCTCTGGACAGCATGGCCTATTCGGTCAAGAAGCTGACGAACAAGCAGAACAAGTACAACGAAGCCGTCAAACAGAGCGGCAAGGACAGCAAAGCGGCGCTGGATGCGCTGGCCGAGTGGCAGGGTGAACAGTATAACTTCGTGGGCTTTGCCGAAGATCTGGCCACGGCGTTCGATCTGGACGACAGCGGCAAGCGGATGACCATGCAGCTGGGCTATGCCATCGCCCGGAACTGGAAGCCGATCCAGAAGGGATTCCAGGACGTCTGGCAGAAGGTACAGACCAAATTCCCGCAGGCAGCGCAGAACATGGCCAACGCCTTCGGGCTGGTGGTGCGGGAAGGCGCGACCGAAGTCATCACCGACGTGTACAGCATGATCACCGCAGCGGTGGGCGGAGACTGGGGACAGGCTTTGACGAGCGGCATTGCGGCCGTGCTGGACTTTATGGGCAGCGACTTCGGAAAGACTGTGCTGGACACCGTCGGTCCGATGCTGGCGACCGCTGGCAAGAAGCTGAGCGGCACACTGGCCACGACACTGGGCGGCGTGGTGAGCGAAGGCGGGCTTCTGGCTACGATCGGCACCAAACTGGCCGGACTGGCAGCGACCATCGGCGGAGAAGGCGGCATCCTGGCCACGGTCGGTGCAAAGCTGGCCGCGCTGGCGGCATCGCTCGGTCCGCATGGTCTGCTCATAGCGGCGGTCGCGGCGGCCGGTGCAGTGGTCATCACCCTGCTGGTGAAGAACTGGGACAAGGTGAAAGCGTTCTTCGGCAAGGCACTGGACTGGCTGCGGAACCTGTTCTCGAAGTTCGTGGAGGTCGGCAAGAACCTCATCAAGGGACTGTGGGAAGGCATCACCGGGGCAGCGAAGGCTGTGGGTGACGGCATCAAGAACCTGGGCACGAACATTGTGAACGGGGTGAAGAGCTTCTTCGGCATCCACTCGCCCTCGACTGTGATGGCCCAGCTGGGCGAATATATGAGCCTTGGCTTTGCCAACGGCATCGCGGACAGCGGGAACGCTGTGGACCGGAGCATGAACGATGTGATGCGCTCTGCGCTGAGCGCTGCGCAGATGAGCGCCGACATGATCCTGAGCTGCTTTGATGAGGACGCGGACTTCAGCCCGACCATCACGCCCGTTGTGGATCTGGAAGGGGTGCGCAACAGCGCCAACTGGATGCAGAGCGCCTTCGCAGACCCGGATGGGACCCTGAACGCCCGCTTCGAACAGCCCACCCAGCTGATGCGCAGCTTTGCCAAGCGCCGGGAAATTCAAAATGGAGAAACGGCGGCAGCTGCCGCAAGCGGCAACGACGACGTCGTGGCGGCCATTGAGAGCCTGGGCAGCCGGGTGGACGCGGTGAGCGAGGCGGTGCGGAACATGAAGCTTTCCATTGACGGGAAGAAGCTCGTGGGTGGCATCATCGAGGAGACCGACACCCAGCTGGGCAAACGAAAGGAACGGAGACGCAGATGAGCGAACTGGATTTTCTGGACCCTTTCCTCAAGCTGGGGCTGCCGGACTTTTTACACGGCTTCATCGAGCGGAATACGATCGACTTTTTGCGCCCCTGCATCGGGCGGGAACTGCCGGGGTATGCCGTGGCGACCTTTTCGGTGCTGAACGGCGGCGGGCAGTACGAAACGTGCAGCACGAAAGAGCTGAACCTCGTGCCGGTGAGCCCGCTGCATGTGAACGCCTTTGAAGAGACCGACATGACCGCCGACATCGCCATCCTGCACGGAAGCCCGGAACGGCCCCCGGCAGAGCACCGCGTGTACAAGAACGCGACCGGCTCGTGGGATTTTTACTACGTGCAGGACGGGAACCTCCACGCCGGGTGGGACGACTACGGCATCAACTGCGTGGACAACGTGCGGGCACGGTGCGGCATTGCAGACCCCACCAAAACAAGCCTTGCATTCTACCCCGGATGGCAGACGCGGCCGGGGGAGTGGTCCAGCGCTTATTACCGGCTGATGCGCTACATCCAGGGGCGGCGGTGTATTCTGACGCTCTATGCGGATGCGACGGCCGTCACACCCGCAGGCAAGACCAGCTACACGGGCCGCTGCTGGGTGAGCAGCGTGAAGCCGGAAGAGGGGCGGATGGTCTTTACGATCTCGTATGATCTGGAACCGCCCGACGACTACAAATAACAACGCACGAAATTTCAAAATGGAGGGAGCAGCATGTATCATTCCATCACCATCGGCGACAAGAACACCTGGGATGACTGGCACATGATCCCGGTCACTCCCCCGGTGATCGCTCCCCCGGTCGAAAAGACCCTCTCGCTGAACGTCGAAGGACGGAGCGGGACGGTCTACCTCTCGCAGAGCGTGACGGGACGGCCCGTCTACAAGGCCCGCGAGGGGAGCTGGGAGTTCTACATCGGCACCGAAGAATGGAGAGGAAACCATTTCTCTTCCCCTGTCGGAAAACAGGCGCTGGATCATCTGACGAATGCACTGCGCACCGGGACGGCAAAACCCCTGGAGCACCGGGTGCGGCTGGAGGATGACCCGGCGTTCTTTTATTTTGGAAGAGTCTGGGTGAGCGGAGGCATCAAGCAGCAGAACGACCACACGGTCGTCACGCTGAAGTACAGCCTCTACCCCTATAAATTTTTATACAACGCGATCGACGAGGACTGGCTGTGGGACCCGTTCGGCTTCACGACCGATCTGGCGCTGCCCTACACCAGGGACATCCGCATCGCACCCTACGACAAGACGACGGTGTATCTGCCGCCTTCGGAGAAGCCCTCGGTGGTCTATGCGGCGAGCGAAGGGGTGAAAGCAACGCTCTACAAGAGCCGGGCTGTGCCATACACCTACGCCAGGATCTTGGGTCTTGCGGTGGACAGCGTTTCGGCGAACCTCTACGGCAAGACCATGACACCGGTAGGCATCATCGACGACGATCTGCGGTACAACGTCTACGAACTGGCGCTGAAGAGCGAGACCGGGGACGAAACGAGCGTCCACGTGCACTATCAGCCCGCCTACCTGTGAGGAGATTTCAAAATGGAATATCAAGTTGGGATCGGCACCGTGGAGCTTGCGGAGGGGAACTTTGACGGAAATGAGTGGCTCGGATTCCGCTGGACGAGCGGGGTGATCCTCTACGATTCGGTCGGCGACAGCATCGAGGACGGCATGTTTCACCCGATCGCATACGATCTGACCCTGAGCGAGGAAAAGAATCAGTTCGGGAACTTCGAGTGCACCATCCCGTACAAGGTGGACACGCCGTTCGGGACCTACGTCAACCCGATCTATGACAAGATCCAGCTGAAGAAATCCTGGGTGTACGTTCTGGAGGACGGCAAGCCGCTGTGGGTCGGTTACGTGGCCGAGATGGAAAAGCGGTTCAATCTGGACTGGTACATCCGCGCCGAAGGGCCGCTGGGCCTGATGCAGGACAGTCCGACCAAAATCGACGTAGGGACCTATGCGTTGACGAACGAGCCGGGCGCGGTCTGGCACGAAAAATACTACAGCAACTCGCTGTTCTGCATCCCGTTCGCCCTGACGGCCTGCCCGCTTGGGACGTTCTACATCGGGACCGTGACCATGAAGAAGGGCGAGACGCTCGACACCACCGACAAGGGCGCGATCCTCGACTCGGCCTGGAACGTGCTGGAGAGTTTGTTTCTGGAAGAGTACGACGGCTATCTGAAGACGAGCATCGAGACTTCCGGGGGCGTCTGGCGCATCCGGGTGGACTACTTGCAGGACATCGAGGAAAAGACACGGCAGACCATCTGTTACGGCGTGAACCTGCTCGACCTGACCTATTCCACCAAGCTGGATGGCAACTTTGTGACCCGTGTGACCGCCTACGGCATGGCGACCGAGAGCCACGGCTGGTGGATCTGGAAGAAGGTCTCAACGACGGCTCTGGCCGCTGTGGCCAGCAACGCCGAAGCCGAAGCAAAATACGGCATCGTGAGCAAGCTGCTGGAGGTGGACGGCGACGTGACCCAGGCCAGCTTGCAGGCGACTGCCGACAAGGAGCTGAAGAACTACAAGCAGGTCATCGAACCGACGCTGGACATTGAGGCATTCGACCTGGTGGACGAAGGCTCCAAGGGTGACCGGCTTGGGTTTCTGAAGAAGACGCACGTCGTCTCGGCCCCGCACGGCGTGGACGGATGGTACGTTTGCACCAAGACGGCCCTGACACTGGATGCGCCGGACAACAAGCGGTTTTATTTCGGGCTGCCGCCCAAGAAACTGACCGACCAGCAGAACGCCGCTGCCACGAACCAGAAGACGGTCGATAAGAAGGTGCGCGGCATCCTGAGCTGGCTGAACGAGAAGTTCATGAAGGGGTGATTTTTTCAAAATGATGAACATCGACGAGATCATTGCAGGCATCCGAAAAGCGCTGTATGGACGCGAGGTGCGCGAGTACATCGCCTCGGCGATCCTGTGGGTGAAAGTCTGGGTGACCGAACAGGTCGAGCAGATGAAAAACTGGATCGAATGGGCCAAGCACTACGCCCTGGATGCCAAGCGGAGCGCCACGGCCTCGGCCAAGAGCGCAGCGGAATCAAAGGAGAGCGCCAGCCAGAGTACGGCCAGTGCGGCAAGCGCGAAAGCGAGCGCAGATGCCAGTGCGGCGAGCGCAGCAGAATCGAAGGCAAGCGCCGCGGCCTCGGCTAAGAGTGCCAAGAACTCGAAGCTGAGCGAGGAAAGCTCGAAGCTCTACTCGGAACGGTCGCGGGACATCGTCAACGATTTTCAAAATGACTACAAAGGCGGGTACTATAAGACCTTCAACCTGGTGGCCTACCGGAACAAGTGGGGCACTTTGCCGCAGGCGCAGGGCATCTTCACCTATTACTGTGACATCCCGGTCGAAGACCTGACCGAACAGTTCACGCCGTTTGCCGCCATGACACTGGAAAGCTACGCCTCGGCCACGGCGGCCGGTGTGGCATGCAGTGTGGAGAGCCGGAAGGGCTGTCTGCGGCTGTTTTCCCGCCGCATCCCGGACGCAGACCTGGACATCATCCTGACATTGTTCGGCGTGGGCACCCTGAATTATTTTCTGGCGGTGCCGACGGCCGACTGGACGCCGCTGCGGCCGACCATTGGCCCGAACCAGTATTACTGCGATGTGGCCGTGAAGAACTGCACCTCCGACATGATCCCGCTGGGCATGACCGACCTTGTGAACTGGGAGGAAGCGGAGAACGCAGGCATGGCAAGCGTTCTGAGCACTGGTGACGGCTATGTGCGGTTCTATGCCGTGCGCAGACCGGAGGCGAACATCCATGTGAACGTCATCCTGCTCAAGCGGGAAGAGCCCGTGAACCGCCCGGCCACCAAGACGGAGCTGGGCCTTGTGATGGTCGGTGACGGTCTGGATGTGACGAGCGCAGGCTCGGTCTCGACCCGTGAAGCAACGGACGCGGAATTCAAGGCCGCGATGGACGCGGCATTTGAGGGGGTAGAAGGATGGCAGATGTGATCCACGCAACGCTCCAGCAGGTACAGAACCTGAGTACCGGCATCGGGCGGGTGCTGCGCGACCACCAGCGGCGGCTGAAGATCCTGGAGGAGCGGGGCGGACAGGCGAACGTACTGGAAGCGGTGCTCGTAAACGGGACCCAGCTGATCCCAAACGCGGCCAAGGCGGTGAACATTCTGGTTCCGGCCAAGGTGAGCGACCTGACGAACGATAAAAAGTTTCAGGAGAACGTCATCGAGCAGGTGCTGGTGAACGGCGTGAAGATGCCGGTGGATGACAAGAAGCGGGTGACCGTGACCTTGCCGACCCAAACGTCGAATCTTCAAAATGACGCGGGATACCAGACGAACGCGGAGGTACTTGCGGCCATCAAGGCGAATGCCTACGTCCATCCCAGCCACACGGCATATGGGTCGGGGCTGTATAAGATCGTAGTGGACAACTTGGGTCACGTGACGAGCGCGGCAAAGGCGGTGAAGAGCGATATCACGGCACTGGGTATTCCGGGGCAGGATACCGTCTACACCCACCCGAAGTACACGGCGCGCGGAACGGGGCTCTACAAGATCACTGTGGACGCACTCGGCCATGTTTCCGGTGTGGCGGGCATCACGAAGGAGGATATCACAGCGCTGGGCATCCCCGGACAGGACACGAACAGCTGGCGCGGCATCCAGAACAACCTGAGCAGCGACTCCACGAGCGATTCGCTGAGCGCCGCGATGGGGAAGGAACTGAAGAACCTTGTAGACGGCAAAGCACCATCATCTCACAGGCACAATGCTTCGGAGATTGATGGGCTGCCGTCCGGGGGCGTTGTGGCCAGCGGAAGCAACTATGTTCGATTCTCGGACGGAACCCAGATCGTATGGGGAACCGGCGGCTGTGGCACAAATCATGGAGGATACCAAGGTGGTGGGCGCGTGACATTTGCTGTGCCTTTTGTCAATACAGACTACGCATTCTCTGCAAACGGCTGCGACAGCAGCTGGGATACCATGAACACCCTTGGATGGCTTGGCACACGAACCGGTCTGCGCTCGACATCCGGCTGTGACATCTCCTGCGCTGGAGGTGCGGGAGGTGCTTTCCAGTATTTATGCGTGGGCCGCTGGGCATGATGAGGTGAAAATTCAAAATGGAGATCTCGATCGGATATCAAATAAAAAAGCCTGTCCGCACGCAGGCAGAGTGTAACGCTTACTCGACCATGGCCAAGGCAGTGGCTGACCATAACCAAACCGCAGGCTCCATCGAAGCAATGTGGCGGGTCAAGGAGAAAACGGATTGCTACGAAGTGGCAGTAGGGTAAGGAGGAAAATTCAAAATGGCATTTGGACCCATGAGTGTCGGCAACCAGGCGACGCTACGTCTGCTGACCGACCAGACCCTGACCCAGGTGAACATGCCCGCCGACGCCAAAGCGACCGGCGACCGGATGAGCGCGGCGGAACAGGGCATCAAGAGCCTGAACGACCGCATCGCGCAGTATCTGCTGCTGAGCGGTGGAACCATCACCGGCAATCTTGAGGTGAAGGGCGGCATTACTGGAAACCTGACCGGAAGCGCCACCCAGTGGAACAACCACACCCTGACCAAGAACCACGCGACCGTCTCCGGTAGCACCTGGGTCCCGGTGTTCGATGCGAACAACACGGTGAACTACGCCACGCTGGACGACCTGTTGCGGACGACCAGCAACCGCATTGCGGATCTGGAGAGCCGGGTGAACGCCGTGGCCAAGACGACGGAAGTCTTCCTGCGCTCGCTGACCTTCAAGGCAGGCGAAGAACTGACCGGAACCACTGTAACACTGGCGACTGTTGCGGCAGACGTAGCGTTTGTACGAATCGATGCCAGCAAAGGAACAAATTTGCTGCGCGGGTCAAGCCGGTACGAATATGCAAGTATTTATTGTAACTCAGATGACACATGGACTAGCAACCGCGTATTGGTGACGTTTCAGAACGATGGCCGCATTACCGCGACAGATGACGAGGGGTTGAACAAACTGAATTGGTATGACAATCTCTCGTTCACGGGTACGCTCTACTGCTTCAATTATCTCTCGACCTGAGGAGGCGAAATTTCAAAATGGAGATCTTAGACGTTTCCCGCTGGCAGGGGAATGTGGACTGGAAGAAAGTCAAGGCCGGCGGAAAAGTGGACGGCGTGATGCTGCGGACGGTCTCGACCAATCCGGCATACGGCGGCATCTACATCGACCCGACCTTTGAGAAAAATTACTGGGGCTGCGTGGAAGCCGGGCTGCCGGTAGGGGCGTACTATTACACGAAGGGAACCACCATCGACTATGCCACAAAAGAGCTGGCGAAGCTGAAAGTTGCATTGGAGGGCAAGGACTTTACGATGCCTATTGCTGTGGACGTGGAAGACCCCTACCTGAAAGCACTGAGTCCCGAAAGCCTTGCCCAGCTCATCAAAATGGAGGCAAAGCAGATCGAAAAGTGGGGGCTGTACGCTATGGTGTACACCTACACGAACTTCGCCGATACCGCCCTTGCGATGCACGAGCTGACCGACTTTGACCTGTGGATCGCGGACTACCGCGGCAAGCGCCCCACCCGCAAGCACGGGATGTGGCAATACACGAGCAAGGGGAGTGTGCCCGGCGTGAAAAACGGCGTAGACCTCAGCCATGCCTACAAGGACTACCCCGGCATCCTCAAGCGGGCCGGGCTGACCCGGATGAAGGAGGCGTGACACCGATGTGGCAGTTTCTCATGGAATACTGGGCCCAATGGGTCTGTACGCTGATCGGTGCGGGCATTCTGGCTTCGCTGCCGAAGATCAAGGCACTCTGGGACGCGGTGCTGGCGCTGCTGCACGACCGCATCTACGCCGAATGCTACCGGTACGTGGAACTGGGGTACATCACGCAGGACGGTCTGCGAAACCTGGGATACCTATATAAGACTTACCACATGATGGGCGGGAACGGCACCGGCACGGAACTTTACAACCGAGCCAAGGCCCTGCCCATCCACACCGTATAACGGAGGATTTCAAAATGGACAAAAAAGTATCGACCGCGACCATCGTCCGGACCGTCTGCCTCGCTCTGGCTCTGGTCAACCAGCTGCTCAGCGCGGGCGGGCACAGTGTGATCCCCATCGACAACGAGACCGTGAACCAGCTCGTGACTGCTGGGGTGACCATCGTGACGGCCATCGTGAACTGGTGGTATAATAATTCGTTCACGGAAGCTGCCATCGAGGCGGACAAGACCTTTGAACGGGTCAGGGAGAAGAACCGGAGTTGACGAAATAACAAAACACCCCGCCAGACTGAGAGGCTCCGACGATCGGGTCGGGGAACGCAGTTTTGACAGGGTGTTTTCTTTTTTGAGGGAGTATGGTATACTATTTTATGATATGGATGAATCGTGCTTTTGACACGTAATGGATGCGCAGTGTAGGAATTGCGACTCCTACAGCAGCAGTTAGACGTCATTTTTATTCCTACATTGCATGGTCCAATATTACGATGTAGCGTCAATTATATAGGGTTAGAAGGAGTACTATGGAAACAAGCTACTTAAAAACACTTGAGCTTGATAAGATCATTGCCCGCGCGGCCGAGGGTTGCGTCTGCCGGGAGGCCAAAGCGCAGATGCTGGCGCTGGAGCCTCAGTGCGACCCGGACGAGGTCCGCTATTCGCTGGAACAGACGGACGCCATCAACAGCCTGCTCATCAAAAACGGTTCGCCCCGGTTCGGCGGTGTGGAGGGTGTCAGCCAGCTGGTGACCCGCGCTGTCAAGGGCGGTGTCCTCTCGATGGGAGAGCTTCTGATGGTGGCGGGGGCACTCCGCAACTTCCAAAATCTGAGCAGCTGGTACGGTTCCTCGGATCACGAGGCGCTGCCGACAGACGACCTGTTTTACGCGCTGGCCCCGCAGCCCGGCCTGGAGCAGCAGATCTCCAGCGCCATTCTGGCACCGGATGCCATGGCTGACACGGCTTCCCGCACGTTGAATGAGCTGCGCAAGAAGATCCACGCCACTGAAAACAGCATCCGCGACCGTCTGGAAACTATGGTCCGCAACATGGACACCTCCAAATATCTGCAAGAGAGCGTCGTTTCCATGCGAAACGGCCGGTATGTCGTCCCGGTCAAAAGTGAATACCGCGGCGAAGTGAACGGCATCATCCACGATGTTTCCTCCACCGGCGCAACGGTCTTTGTGGAGCCACAGGCCGTCGTGGAGGCAAACGCTCGCATCCTGCAATACCGCGCTCAGGAGGCGCAGGAGATCGAGCGCATTCTGGTTGCCTTCACGGCACAGGTCGCCGCCATTGAGCCGCAATTCCAGTACAGCTATAAGGCCATGCTGGAAATTGACGTTCTGCTGGCTAAAGCGCGGCTGGCGCTGGACATGAAGGCCTTTAAGCCTGCCGTGCGGACCGATTCGTCCTTCTCACTCATCCGGGCACGGCATCCGCTCATCGACTCCAAAAAGTGCGTCCCGGTGGATATCGCGCTGGGCAGAGACTACGATTCGCTCATCATTACCGGCCCGAACACCGGCGGCAAGACGGTCACCCTGAAAACAGCCGGTCTGCTGTGTGCCATGGCACAATGCGGCTTCCTTATTCCTGCCGACGAGCGCAGCGAGATCTGCGTGTTTGACGAGTTCCTCGTGGACATCGGCGACGAGCAGAGCATCGAACAGAGCCTGTCCACCTTCTCCGGCCACATGAAGAAGATCACAGGCATCCTGGAACTGGCCATGCCCCGCACACTGGTCCTGCTGGACGAGCTGGGAGCAGGCACAGACCCCGCCGAGGGTGCTGCGCTGGCAGTCGCCATCATCGAGGAGCTGCGCCGCCGTGGTGTGTTGCTGATGGCGACCACCCATTATGCAGAGCTGAAGGTCTTCGCTCTGGAGACGAAAGGTGTCGTCAATGCCAGCTGTGAATTTGACCTTGAGACGCTGCGCCCCACATACAAGCTGAGCGTCGGCGTTCCCGGCAAATCCAACGCTTTCCTCATCAGCGAGAAGCTCGGCATCCCAGAGCGCGTCATTGAAGCGGCACAGCAGCATCTTTCGGCAGAGGACAAGCGTCTGGATGCAGTTCTGGGCCAGCTGGACGACCTGAAACTGCAGCTCAAGGAAAGCCAGGACGAGGTGGAAGCGCTTCGCAATGAGGCTGCCCATCAGCTGGATGCCGCCCGCAAAAAGCGGGACGAACTCATCCAGCAGGGCGAAAATGAGCTGGAAGCAGCCCGCGCCAAGGCCCGTACACTGGCACAGCAGGTGGAAAGCAAAGCATACGCTTTGACGGATGAGCTTCGTCAGCTCCAGAAGGATGAGCGGATGAGCACTCAGCAGAAAGCCCAGCGCGCGCGGGAAATCGCCAAGAAGGAATCCGAAAAACTCTTCATCGGCACCGAGGTCGTGCACAACCCGGTCAAGGAATTCGTTCCGCTGAAGGAGGTCAAGGTGGGGCAGGAGGTCTGCATCGCCGAGCTGAATCAGCTGGCAACGGTGCTGGCTCTGCCGGATAAAAACGGCGATGTCCTCGTTCGCGCCGGAATCATCAAGACCAAAGTTCCGCTCCTGGGCCTGAAGCAGCCCGAAAAGCTGGTCAAGGAACCGCAGGCCAAGACCAAGGCGCAGCAGCGGTATTCCCGCCTGACCGGTGATGCCAACCGCCCGAACGGCAGGGTAGAGCGGGTGCAGCGCAGCGCCAAAATGGAGTGCAATCTGCTGGGCCTGACGGTCGATGAGGCACTGCCGGAGGTGGATTCCTTCATCGACCGCGCCATCCTGAACGGCCAGACCGTAGTCTATCTGATCCATGGCAACGGCACCGGTGCACTGCGCACGGCCATCCACAAGCATCTGCGCGGAAACCGCATGGTCAAGAGCTTCCGCCTTGGCCGCTACGGCGAGGGTGAGAGCGGCGTGACCGTGGTCGAACTGAAGTAAAATTTCTCCGGGCATTTCCCGGAAACCTGCCCCTGAAACGATCTCGCGGGCAGGTTTTGTTTTATTCAAAGCAGGGAAGTCTATATGGAAAAACATGCAGTCCATCGCAAAAATAAACAGAAAAATCAGGCCTTTTCATTTCGTCACGCGGTCATTCTCTGCCTCTGTTTCATCGGAATCTGTTTCGGCCTTTATTTGTGGTATGCAGCCTTTACGATCGGGCAGGGAACACCCGCTATAGACGATGATGATTTCCGTCCTACCTTCGGCCCGCCGCCTTATCGCATTGCGATCGATGCCGGGCACGGCGGTTCAGACCCCGGCGCGCAGGGGATCGTAACGGAAAAGGAGATGACGGCAGCTACCGCCGAAGCACTGCGCGGGTGGCTGGAGGCCGACCCTAATTTTATCCCGCTCCAGACCCGCGAAAGCTATGACGCCACGGCAAAGCCAGTAGAACGCGCCGCCGCGGCCAATGCGCTCTCGCCGGACCTGCTGCTTTCCATCCACGGAAACTCTGCACCGGAAGGCTCCACGGCCTCCGGGTTCGAGTGCTATCCCAGTGTGCCGGGCCGCACCTGGCATCAGGAAAGCTATTATTTCGCAAAACTCCTGGCCAGCGCCATGCGTTCTGCCGGGGCCAGTCTGCGGGGGCGCGGGGGAGTCCGTTACATTTATTATATCGGAGAAGCAAAGCAACTGGTCGAGACCAGCCACACCGAAGTGCGGGCAGAGCGCAGTTTTACCATTCTGGAAGATGTAAATTGTCCGACCGTTCTGGCAGAGCAGTGCTTTGTGACCAGTGCCGCCGATGTTGCACAGTTTGGCAGTGAAGAGGGTTGCAGGCGAACCGCCCGCGCTTACTATGAAGCCATCTGTACATATTTTGAGATCACGCCGCTGCTGGAATAAACCAGACCCGGCGCAACACACATAGCCTGAAGCTGCAACGGTGTGCATCCTGAAACTGAAACGAAAAACGAGCCTCCCGGCAAAGCTGTGCGCGTAGAACATAGCAGAAGAGGGGGCCTGTTTTTCAACGACATAAGTTTCGTATAATGCACGTTATGTGAAATATAGGGGAGTGAAAAAGCCCTCTTTTCTCCAATTTTTGCCAATTAAGGCCGCTGGACTCGATTTTGAGCTCCAGCGGCCTTTTTGCGGTATGTATGCAATTGGTGTATTCTTGGTCTGTTTTTTCTGTTTTTTGATCTACACTTTTGTCAAGAAACGATTCATCACAACGACGGTGTAATCGTTTGTATGATCTCTCAAGCCGGTGTCTGTGAATTGATTCTTCAGCCAGAACGATCTGCTTTGTTCGTTTCCATCCACATAACCCAAACGAATGTATTGATAATCCCATTGCGCCAGACAGGCACACAGCTCTGTGATGATTGAGCTTCCGACGCCGGTTCCTTGCAGGTCTTTCTCCATCATAAAGAATCCGATGAACCCACTTTGCGCATCCGGATAATGGTCGATGAAATCCATCACAGCCACAAGCCGCTGGTGGACGTCAAAATAGCCCAGATAATACTTATCCTGTTCTTGACCAGTCTTGCGCTGCGGCATGGCCTTCAGATCGGCTTCGATGCTTTCCGGCGTCACAAACGGCGGACAATGCTCATAATACTGCGGATTTTTCTCACAGAGCGCAAAAACAGACGGAATATCGTCACGGAGCAGTCGTCGCACCGTATAAGTGCCTGAAAATTTCGTATAATCCATTTTAGCGCTCCATTTTCTCACTTACATCCGGCTCACGCAGCGCCGAAACATCTACGCGGAAACCGTCTTTGGCAGCCCCATCAAAGGCTTCCATCGGCCCGGTCGGCATTTCGGCTACGTCATCCGGAGCATCCTTCGCTTCTGCGTCCATTTCTGCCCCATCCGTCGAAATTCCGCCGCGGGTCTCCCCCGCTTCTTGTTTCGTTGTATCCAAGTTTGTCTTCCGGACTTCCCCCAGCGGGTTCTGCTCAATGGCCGCGCGGACCTGAAATTCTTGCAGATGCGTATAGATCTGGGTCGTTCCCACACTGCTGTGGCCGAGCAGCTGCTTGAGCGTCAGAATATCCACATTGCCGGTCTGGTACATCAGCGTAGCTGCTGTATGCCGCAGCTTATGGGTCGAAAAGCCCTTCAGCCCTGCCGCCTTCATGGCACCTGTCACCAGCTGTTCCACGCGGCGGTTCGAGATGCGGTCTTTCATGCGGCGGGTCACAAAAACGGCCTTTTCCTTGGGGTCCAGACCTTCCATCGTGTTCCGCTTTTTGAGATACAATTGCAGCGCTTCGATGCAGGCATCATTCAGGTAGACCATGCGCTCCTTGTGGCCTTTGCCGAACAGCCGGATCTGCCGCTGTTCCAGTTCAATGTCGCCAAGGTCCATCCCGACCAGTTCTGCCAGACGCATCCCGCAGTTCAGAAACAGCACGACCATGCAGTAATCCCGCTCCGGGAAATTGCTCTGATGCTGGGTGCTTTCCAGCAGCTGCATGGATTGCTCCGCCGTCAGATATTTGGGCAGAACTTTATCCTGCTTGGGCGGTTTGATGGAGGCCGTCGGGTCCTGCGAAAGGCGGTTAACCTGATTGACCAGATAGTCATAAAACCCATGCAGGCTGGCCAGCCGCCGGGCGGTGGAGGACTTTTTGTTTCCGCATTCACGGTTCAGAAAATACAGATATTCGTAAACGTCCTCTTTTGTCACGCTGCCCCAGAATGCGGTGTCGAGCCCTTTGGGGTCGATCTCTTTCAGTTCCGCATCCTCTGCCACAAGGCCCCTGCGGCGCTTCATAAAGCGGCTGAAGCCGCGCAGATCGCAGTAATAGCTGAACGCTGTGTTCGCGCTTTTGCCTGCGATCACTTCCAGATAACGCACATACTCCACAATGTCCGCCGAAGCATCCTCGAACGGTTTGTGCTTGCTGGGATTCTTTTCATCAAGATAGATGGACATATCGTTTCCTTATCATTTCCATTAAAGGCGGTCGTTTTTCAAAGCATGGATCGCATCCGAGATATAAGCCGCCCCTACGAGCTTCATGCCCGGATAATCCGCCGGGTTCAGATGCGCGAGGCTGTGCTTCGGCACGACGGCACGTTCAAAACCGATGCGTTCCGCCTCCCGCAGACGTTGTTCCAGGTTGGGCACACTGCGCACCTCACCGCCCAGACCGACTTCGCCGATGGCGATCAATTTATCGCTGACCGGGCAGTCCAGCAGCGATGAGACCATACTGAGGCAGACCGCCAGGTCGCAGGCCGTATCTCGCAGCGTGATGCCGCTGACGATGTTGATATACACATCCAGGTTGCCGAAGAAATACCCGGCGCGCTTTTCAAGGACCGCGATGAGAAGGTTCATGCGGTTGTAATCGTAGCCGCTGCAGGCGCGGCGCGGTGCCGGGAAATTCGTTTTCGTCGCAAGCGCCTGAATTTCGCTCAAAATGGGGCGGCTGCCCTCCATCGTACAGGCAACGCAGTTGCCGGAAACGCCGAGCGGACGGCCTTCCAGAAGCATCTGCGAGGGGTTTTCGATCTCTTCCAGCCCCTGCCCCGTCATATCGAACATGCCCAGCTCATTCGTGGAGCCATAGCGGTTCTTGGCTGCCCGCAGGATGCGGTAAGGCAGCATTTTGTCGCCCTCAAAGTATAGCACCGTATCCACGATGTGTTCCATGACCTTGGGGCCGGCAATGGCACCATCCTTGTTGACATGGCCCACGATGAACATCGGAATCTCCTGCTTTTTAGCCACCGCCAGCAGCCGGGCCGCGCTTTCCTTCACCTGGCTGACCGTGCCGGACGAAGAGGAGATGTCCATGCAGCGCATGGTCTGGATGGAGTCGATGACCACAAGGTCTGGCTTTTCCTTTTCAATCAGGCCGCAGATCTCATCCACGTCGTTTTCGGCCACCAGATAGATGTTCTCCTGCGGGATCTTGAGCCGCGCGGCGCGCAGCTTGACCTGCCGCACCGACTCTTCCCCCGTAATATACAAAACCGTGTGCTGGTTGGAGATGGCACCACAAAGCTGCAGCAGCATGGTGGATTTGCCCACGCCCGGCTCACCGCTGAGCAGGACCACGCCGCCCAGCACGATGCCGCCGCCCAGCACACGGTCCAGTTCGGAGATGCCGGTCAGAATGCGGCTTTTTTCCTCGGTCGTGCTGATCTCCGACAGGCGCCTGGCCGTCAGCGAGGTCACTCCCTCCTGTCGGGCAGGGGCAGCGGCTTTTCCGCCGGTAAGCCCCGCCTTGGGGGCCTCTGCGACCACATCTTCGTTCATGGTGTTCCAGCTGCCGCAGCTGGGGCAGCGGCCCATCCAGCGCGGGCTGGTCTCCCCGCAGTTGGAACAGACGTAAACGGTCTTCAGTTTAGGTTCTTTCATAAACGCTCCTGTGGGGCCCGCCGGGCGGCAGGCCCGCTTTGTTTGTTCCTCTTTATATTACCACATCCGGCGGACCCCCGCAACCGCTCTCTTATTTTACCTCTACGATGGTGATGTTCTGCGCCGTCACACTGCTTTTGCTCAGGACGATATCCCGGATCTGCGCCACCTGCGCTGCTGTCAGTGCATCACCAGAAGTCATCACCGTCAGGTCTGCCCGACCGGACTGCAAAAAGCAGAGGCAGTCTGCAAATCCTTTGGCCTTGACCATCGTTTCGATCTCATTTTCCGCATGGAGGTCTTCCAGATTGCCGGTCAACTGCTGGGTGTAGCTCTTTTTCTCTTCTGCGGAGAGCGACGACGATTTCAATGCCTTCTGCACGGCGTCCATTGCTTCGTCGTGTGCCTTGGTCCGCTTGAGCCGGGCCTCCTCAAAGAACTTGGAGCCGCTGTGATTCGCTACGCTGACGAGCTGTGCTTCTCCATAATTCTTGTTGGCGCTGGAAACGGCTTCCGCCTCGGTCATCAGGCCGTCCAGAATGGGCGCGGAGGCTTCGTCCGCCGTGTCTGCTCCTGCCGCGACCTGGACGGCGTTTTCCTCCAGCGTGACGCCCGCCCGCGCATACTGCCAGTTCAGATAGACTGCAACGACCAGAGCCGCCGCCAGGGTAAGCGCCGTCACTTTTCGGGTGTTCTTGGAAATAGCTCTCATGGAAATATTCCTCCTTGTCTCTGCGACTGAATGGTTCGGAAACAGCCGGTCAGGGCCGGCGCTGTTCTACACAGATCCGGGTAGACGAAATATCCAGCAATGCCCGCACAAGCTCGGTGATCCGTGCAGCGATCCGGACATCTCCCCCGCCGTCACAGACGACCGCGACCCCGCACACCTGCGGATAATAGACCGTCTGCGCCAGAGCCGTGCCGTCATCCAGCAGCACATGCGTTTCCTGGCTTTGGGTCTGTCCCGACTGCGTGTCCGTAGCATAGACGGTCTCCTCCCCGGTTTCCAGTGTCACCATCACGGTCGTGGCCCCGGCCCCGTCGATCTGCCCGATCAGGTCCTGGAGCTGTGCTTCCAGCTGCTCCCGGTAGGCTGACGCTTGAGAAGCCGACGCTGCGGATGGTTCCGCAGGCGGCGTTGCGGGCAGCAGTTCGGAGAGCAGCAGCAACAGCATTGCCGCGCCGCCCAGCACCACGGCCAGTCGGGTGCGGTTCTGCTTTTCCAGCAGTGCCCGGAAATCGAATGTCGTTCCTTCTCCCCGCTGTTTCATGGCGCATTCTCCCCGCCGGGTACGTCCCACACAGGCGATACGCCCAGCGTATGTTGAAGAAGTTCCTCTACCGCGTCCCGCGTTTCTTCTACCTCTCCCGTCGGCGTCACCGTCAGGGAATGGACCTGTACGCCCTCCGCTGTCTCTTCCAGCTCGATGCGGATGGCGACCTCTGCGCCCAACTCCTCACGGCAGCGAGCTTCCAAGGTGTCTTCCAGCTGAGACGCTGCCGCGCAAAGCACGGTCTCCTTCTGTGTTCCCAGCTCCACCGAAGACGCCGCCGGGAGAGCGAACGTCTGCCACTCCCCTTTTGCCTGCGGAAGCACACAGAGGACCACTGCTAAAATATATAACCCAGCCACCGCTTTTATGCTGCGCCGGGCCCACCCCTGCCCCGTGAGCTGTGCGGTCAGCTCCGCGCAGATACACGCCGTGCAGAAAACTGCCACCGCCGCTTTGATGTTCTGCACTTCATCCACCCCCTACCACAAAGAGCAGTGCCGTGCCTGCAATGGCAAGCCCCGCAAACAGCGCCGTCACCGCCATCATACAGCGGAGCGCCTCGGCAAAGCATTCCAAAAGGTTCTGACAGCGCTCACTGCCCATCAGCCCGCATAGAAGCCAGCACCCGGAAAGCAGGCCCAGCTGGACAAGCATTCCCAGATAGACCGGCACAAATTCCGCCGCAATGGTCAGCAGTGCAGCCAGCCCCAGCCCGCTTTTCAAAAGCTGAAGGCACGACAGCACCGTCTCCGAGGCATCGCGCAGCGTCTCCCCGATGATCGGCACCGTCCCGGTCAGAAACTGCCCGGTGCGAAGGGTCGCACGGTCCAGCTGCAGCGTTGAGATGCGCTCCAGACCCAAAAGGGCAACCAGAAGTTTGCCCGCCCACCCCAGTAGCTTTTCCAGTGCACTGCCAACTGCTTTGCAAAATCTCCCCAACCCAGTCTCCGCACAGATGCAGCAGGCCATGCTCAAGGCCAGATAGCATTGGAGCAGCGGCGGCACCAGCACCGTGAGCCCCTGCGCCAGAGTACACAGCATCGTCAGAAGAAAACCGCCTGCCGAAGCGCCTGCCACGCTCTCTCCGCCCAGAGTCAGGACCCCTGCATACACCGGCAGAAATCCCAGAAGAAACCGGTTCCAGCTTTCGATCTGGGTGCAGAGCGTTTCGGAAAGTTCCACGAGCTTTTCCCACAGCAGGACCCCGCAGCCCCCAGCACAGACGAGATCCAGCAGCGTTCCATCCGCATGGCCGCCCAACAGCAGTGCGATGACAGCGCCCAGAACCAGAAAGGTCAGAACCGCCGCATATCCGCTTGCAGCGGTATGCAGAGCCGTGGGCAGGGACTCCGGCAGAAAACTGCGCAGCGCCTCCCAGGGGTTTTCTGCGAACGCCGCAGGCGATACCGGGCTTTGTTCCAGATAAGGCCCCCACGTCTCTGCGCCCGGAAGGCGCACATCCCAGTTGTTCATCCCGTCATACTCCCGATTCGCTGTAAAATCTCTTCCAGCAGCGGCCACGCCGCCGCAAGCACCAGACAGCGGCCGGCCAGCCCGACACACCACGCCAGCGATTCCGCTCCGGCTTCTTCGCAGAGGGTATGGGTATAGTCCGTCAGAAGCAGAACGACCGCGCTCTTCATCAGGCACGAAAAAGCTGCGCCGTTCGTCTGCTCCCCCAGGCGGACGATGCCGAGGAGCGCCGCCCGGAACGCAGACCCGACCCGCACCAGAAGCACCAGTGCCGCCCCCAGCGAAAGCAGCAGCGCGTAGGATGGGACACTGCGCCTGAGCACTGTATAAAGCAATGCTACCACAAGCGCCAGACCAAAGGCCGCTGCCGCCGCACTCATAGTGCGAACAGGGATTTGATGGTCACGAACAGGGCGCTGATCTGTTTCACCAGAATGGACAGGACCACGACCAGCCCCGCCAGTGTCGTCATCATCGCCTGGTCCTCCCGCCCGGAGCGGATCAGCAATTGGTTCAGCACCGCTACGATGATGCCAATGGCCGCAATCTTAAAGATCAGGTCGATCTCCATCTTTTTCATCCTCTCAAATCAGCAAAATTGCAGCCGCCAGCCCCAGCGCAAGGCCAAGCTTATGCGAAAGCTCGTTCGTTTGCCGCAGCTGCGGTGCAAGCTCTGTCTGAAACGCCTCGAACTGCTGGATGTAAAATGCGAGCTGCTGGCATTCCTGCGCTGCTTCTGCACGGCCCAGACCTGCCATGCACGCCCGGAATGCGTTCTGCTCCCTCCGGGTCAGTGCTGGATCGGGAGCCAGCGTTTGCAGCGAATGCTCTGTCTGCCCCACAAGGCCCTCCCGCTGCATAGCACAAAGCAAAGCTCTCAGATCCGTACGCCGAAATTCGATCTCCCGGCGGATGCGTTCCAGTAGGGCAATGGTCTTTTGCAGTGCCTGCCGATGTGCCTCTGCACGGATGCAGACCCCATCGCCAACGCACCAGCCGCAGAATACCAGGCAGACCGCCCCGATGCCATGCAAAAAGAGACTGCTCATAAAAACCGCACCTCCCGAACCTGCCCCGGCTCCGCCCGCCCTTTGAGCCAGACCAGCACATGGAGTGCACCCCGCGCCTGCAGCGCCTGCACCTGGGGGCGTCCGACCGCTTCTTCCGGGGACGCTGCATGGAGCGTTGCGATAAAGTCCACGCCGCTGAAAAGCCCCTGTTCGAGCGCTGTCACCTCATCCAGACCGCCCAGCTCGTCCAACAAAAGGATCTGCGGCGAGAGTGTCCGCAGTGCCATCTGCACAGCCTGTCCCTTCGGGATGCCGGAGATCACATCCAGCGCTTCACCGGGGGACTTCCGCCGGGAGCTGCCCGAAAACAGCTCCCGCCGCTCGTCGATGACCGAGACCAGCTTTTTCTGGCAGACAAGCTCCTGCGCCATGCTGCGCAGAAGCGTCGTTTTGCCGCTGCCCGGTTCGCCTACGAGAAGCATCCCGATGAAATGCGTCTGCAAGGCTGCACACAGTTCCTTTGGGAGCGGGATGGTTTTCTCCCGCGCAACGCGCAGGTTGACGGAGGTCAGTTCCTGCAAAACGACGCCCTGTTCCGGGTTTTGCAGAAAGCGTCCGCCAAGGCCCGCCCGGCACCCGGAGGGACCCGTCACATACCCCTGCGCGATCTCCGTCTGATGCGTGTGGACCGACCCGCCGCACAGTGTGAACAAGATCTCCTCCATCTGCTGCGGCGTCAGAAGCATCCGCTGCAAGGAGGCAAGCTCCCGCGCTGTTTCCTGCGGTGTGCAGACTGCCCCGCGCATCGTGAACGCTGGTGCACCGCCCACCCGCAGCCGAAGCTCCTGCACATCGGGCGCAAGGGCCGACGGCATGTCCAGAAGCGGCCGGGCCAGCCAGCTCGGCAGCGATTGAACCACCTGATAATACTCGTCCATCCTGCATTCTCCTTCCGCGTCTCTTGTCATCACTGTATGCAGCCGGGCGGAAGATAGAACCGGGCAGCACAAACGCCCGCACAGCGTGTTCCACTGTACGGGCGTTTGATGGGGTTCTTCTTTTATTCAGGACGCCGGAAAGATTCAGGCTTCCGGCTTTGGTTCCTCGTTCAACAGGGCGAGGAACTCTGCTTCGGTCAGCACCGGCACACCAAGGGCCTGTGCCTTGGTCAGCTTCGAGCCTGCCGCCGTTCCGGCCACCACATAGGCCGTCTTTTTCGAGACGGAACCGCTGGCCTTGCCGCCGTTCTTTACGATCAGCGCTTCCGCCTCATTGCGGGAAAGGGTCTCCAGTGTGCCGGTCACGACCAGCGTTTTTCCGGCAAGTTTGTCGCCCTTGGGCTCTCCCTTCCACTGCATATTCAATCCGGCATCCGCCAGACGATGGACAAGGTCGGTCGTTCCGTCTTTTGCAAAGAACTCGGTCACGCTCTGAGCCATCACACCGCCAAAGCCGTCGATCTCGCTGATTTGTTCCTCGGTCGCCTCCCGGATGGCTTCCAGCGAACCGAAATGTTCCGCCAGCAGAGCCGCAGCCTTATCGCCGATGTTCCGGATGCCAAAGCCAAACAGCAGCTTGTCCAGATTGTTTTCCTTGGAGTGCGCGATGGCTTGCAGCAGATTGGTCGCACTCTTTTCCTTGAATTTTTCCAGCGTCAGCAGCTGCTCCAGCGTGAGGGTGTAAAGGTCAGCCGCCGAGTGCACCAGCCCCTTATCCACCAGCTGCGTTGCAACCGCCGTACCGAGGCCGTCGATGTCCATGGCATCGCGGGAAGCAAAGTGGATGATGTTGCGGAGTGCCTGTGCCGGGCACTCCGGATTGACACAGCGCAGTGCCGCCTCATCTTCCAGATGCACAACCGGTGCGCCGCAGGACGGGCAGACTGTGGGCATCTCATAAGGCTGTGCGCCTTCCTCATGGCGGGTCACACCGATGACCTCCGGAATGATATCACCGGCTTTGCGCACCTGAATGGTATCCCCGATGCAGAGGCCGAACTGATGAATGAAGTCCTCGTTGTGGAGCGTCGCACGCGCTACGGTAGTCCCCGCCAGAAAGACCGGGTCAAAGCAGGCCGTCGGGGTCAGAACGCCTGTGCGGCCAACGGCTACTTCGATGCTGCGCAGCGTCGTCTCCTTGACCTCCGGCGGGTACTTGAATGCAATGGCCCAGCGCGGGAATTTGTTGGTCGAACCCATCAAATCGCGCTGTGCAAAAGCATTTACTTTGATGACGGCACCGTCCATATCAAAATCGAGCTTCGAACGGTTCTGGCCGATCTGCTCGATCTCAGCAATGGCGTCTTCGATGTCGTGCACCACGTGATAGCGCGGCGAGACCGGCAGGCCCAGGCTCTTGAGGTAGTCCAGACTCTCTGCATGGGTAGTCAGTTCCTTGCCGCGGATCTGCTGCACATTGAAGATAAAGATTGACAGCCCACGGCTCCCGGTGATTTTCGAATCCTTCTGGCGCAGTGAACCGGCGGCTGCATTGCGCGGATTCTTAAAGGGGGCCGCTCCCTGCAATTCCTGCTCGGCGCAAAGGTGCTGGAACGCTTCATGCGGCATATACACCTCACCGCGCACCTCCAGAAACTCCGGTGCATCCTTCAGCTGTTTGGGAATCTTCCGGATGGCTTTGACATTGGCCGTCACGTCTTCGCCGACCACACCGTCGCCGCGGGTGGAAGCCCGCACCAGCGTACCGTTTTCGTATTCCAGGCTGCACGAAAGGCCATCGATCTTGATCTCCACCACGTATTCCGGTTCGACGCCTGCTTCACGCACCCGGCGGTCAAAGTCGCGCAGTTCGTCAAACGAAAACGCATCCAACAGACTTTCCATTTTGACCGCGTGTGTGACCTTGGAAAACCGTCCGCTGGGGGTCCCGCCGACATGCTGCGTCGGTGAGTTGGGTGTGACCAGCTGCGGGAACTGTGCTTCCAATTCTTTTAGCTCCCGTGTCAGGGCATCGTATTCAAAATCCTCCAGTTCGGGGGCATCCTGATCATAATAAAGGCGGTTGTTCTTTTCGATCACCGCGCGCAGTTCTTCCACGCGCTTCTGCGCTTGCTCCAGTTCCAAATACTCCACGCTCCTTTTCTATGGACTATTATAGCATAAAACGGCGCGGCATTCGAGTCAATTTTTCGCTGTAGAAATGTGCCGCTCAAACAAGCTATACAATTTGTATTCTTTTCGTTCTGTGCGTTTTTGATACAGATGAAATTTTGTTGCGGGCGGCTTTCTCGTGATTTACTCTTTGTTTTATTCATTCAGTTTCAATCGCATCTTCGTTATTTCAATCCGGTTCGTTTTGAGAAACCAACGGTTCAAAATCGCCTTGATCTCCGCGAGATCCTTTGCAAAACAGATTCCTTTCTGCCGTTCTTCAGACGACAGGCCCGTTTCGATCATGTGGCCCAGCAGCATCCGCAGGCCGGTATAATAGCCATCCAAGTCGTACAGAATGCAGGGCGCATCCAGATGCTTCAGCGAGACTTTGGACATTACCTCTGCGATCTCTTCCAGCGTACCTGTCCCGCCTGGAAACGCAATGAACGCATCGCCCAGCTCGATCATCTTCGTCTTCCGTTCGGTCATATCCTTTGTGACAATCAGCTCCGTGAGGCCATCGTGTTGAAGTTCCCCTTTGACAAAGAACTCCGGCTCCACGCCGGTCACCTCGCCGCCCGCAGCCAGCACGCTGTCCGCCAGTGCACCCATCAGGCCGCTTCGGGACCCGCCGTAGATCAGCGCATTCCCGCTCTCCCCAATCCAGCAGCCAAGCTCCTGCACCGCCGCTTTCAGCGTCGGGGTGTTTCCTTCGTTTGCTCCAAGATAAACTGTAATGTTCATAGGGTCTCCTTTCACATCCGGTGCTCAGGTCTTGGGCTGATACTGCACACTGGACACATTGTAAATAGTGACAAACGCCTTGGGGTCCTCCCGGTTGATAAAGTTCATCAGCTTCTGATACTCGCTCTTGTCCACGATGGTAATGATCTCGTTGTGTTTTTCCAGATTGTATGCGCCGATGGCCTCGTACATGGTCGCACCACTGTGCAGATCGTTGATGATAAACTGCCGCAGCGCCTCCTCTTTTTCGGTGATGATGCAGACGCGGCGCTTGATGCTGTTGTCGAAGATGAAATGATCCAGCACGATGCCGTTGAAATAAGTGCCCAGAATGCTCAGGACCACCGTTTTCTTATCATAGACCAGCGCTGCGGAAAGCGCTATGCACATCCCCGACAGAGACATGGCTTTTCCCAATTCCATGTGCAGGTACTTGTTCATGATTTTCGCCACGATATCCAGCCCGCCGGAGGACGCGTTGCGGTTGAACAAAATGCTCAGCCCGATGCTGACCACCAGGATATAGCACACCACGTCCAGCTCCTGACTGCCAGTCATTGAGCCAGCCTCCGGGAACAGCTTTTCAAACAGCCCCAGAAACACTGGCAGCAGCACACTGGTGTAAACGGTCTTTGCGCCAAACTCTCTGCCGCAGGTAACGAACCCGACAATGAGAAGCACAACGTTCAGGATCATCGTAATGACCGACAAGGGTAGTGGCACAAAATTGGACAGCACGATGCCAAGGCCGGAAATGCTGCTGACGGATGTATGGCTCGGCACCAGAAAAAAGTAGACGCCCGCCGCAATGATCGCGACCGCCCCGGTCAGGACGGCCATCTCTTTCAGCAGTGCACCTGTCTTTACCTTCATATCATTCATCTTTTCTCCTCCAGATTCAAATTTTCTTCAACACAGTATACCATGATTTTCCCTTTTCGGAAAGGACCTGCACAAAAAAGACCCCTGCGGTGCATCCAGAACCGCAGAGGTATCGTTGCATTCTTATCGGTTTGCAAAATTCAGCGCCAGCAATGCAAACATCCAGAACCGTGTCCGCGCCGCCTTCGACAACACCGATGGCTTTCATGGAGGAGTGGATGAGAATCGTCTTGGTGCCGGTCAGCCCCATGGCAGCAAGATCCTGCTGGAGGGTCTGTTTTGTGTATGTCATGCGGTTTCTCCTTTGGGTGTTTTCAGATACACCCTTCAGATACACCCTAATGAAAAAGGCGTATTGTCTCTTGAATGTCATACCACTGGTTCCTATTTGCCATTTTTACCTGCTTCAACCAAACATTTGACAAGAAACCGAAAGAGCCCAGAATCATTCGAATCAACGAATAATTCTGGGCTTTCTCATGCCACCGGCGGGGCTTGAACCCGCACTCTGTCGCCAGAAAGGGATTTTAAGTCCCTCGTGTCTGCCAGCCTTCGGCAAAGTCAATTTTCATTCGTTGTATCGTTTGATTTTTCATTGCGAGAGAGATTTTTCATTTGTGAGCGAGAGGGATTCTCATTTTTTGACGAGATAATATTACCACCTTTTTCGCTTCATGTCAATCATGTAAAATTGTTCCATCTTGTCGTGCTTGATCTTCGGAGCGTCCGGGACCCAGAGATGCCGCCGGGGGCGTTTGCTCTGCCCAGATGCGCTCCTCCGGGTGAGTGATGAGGGGTGGAATGGTGGCTTGATCGGTACATTGATAGACTGGCTTGGACGATGGGGTATTTCTGACTTTTTGAAGGATGTTTTGAGAGCGATTTTAATGTGCGAACAGCCCGGATAGCTTCTTATCTATATCGCTCATTTGATTGTTTATTTGGCTTGTCCATGGTCTTCCCTGCTGTGAGTTTGGGCTGAAATTTCACCGGAAGTGATTTCGAGGCCTGGAGTGAGAAATGGATATATTTCATTCGATATGAAACAATCATTCTGTTATAAAACCGTATGGATGAGATTTTGTAGCCACATCCACACGGTTTGAGGTTTAAAAAGATTATTTCAATTTTTCGAGGATCTCGTCAGCACTCATCCCGCTGGCCAATAATTTCTTAACCACACTCTCGGCCTCAGCCTTCTTAGCTTCTTCAGCGGCCTTAGCATCTGCCTTGGCCTTCTTCGCTTCCAAGGATACCACTTCTTTTTCGGCCTTCTTCAGAGCCGTCTTCTTCTCTTTCAATGTGTTCTTCTGCTCTTCAATCGCTTTCTGGATGGATGCGATCTCAGTATTCAGAGACGCAATAGTCTCCTGCTTCTCTGCGATCTGGGATGCGTAGTCTTTGGTCGTATTGGTTTTGGGACGGTTCTTGCTTCCTTTGGTTCTGGGCATAGGATGATACCTCCGATAAGATTATGTATGACTTGAAGTTAGTGACAACTACAAAAGTTATTTTTCTTAAGATTCAATTATCTTACTCTTTTTGCCCAACAATCATAATATCCTGCTTTGTAATTTCTGCAGCCAATTCATCGATAAATTGATCGAGCGATTGGGAGATGAATTCATGTAACAGCCAGTTTTCTTTTGATTTCATAAGTCTACTGAGCTGTTCTGGTTTATATCTTGCTATTTCGCTTATGCGATGCATTGCCGCCATATTAATCGTCATGTCGCTTAAATTGATTATTTCTGGGCCTTGCAAACTCTGGCAATTGGTTTTCTTTAAATACCACAATCGCTTTGCTCCACGAATATACGAGAAGTCTTTTCTATATTTTTCATTCAAGTTTCTTAGTTCACCAGATATACTCGTTGCGTTATACCTTGCTCCGTCCTTACTGATCAAACAGAATCCAGGGTTCTTATGCAATTTCAAGTCAGGGTCTATTGTCGCCATGACTTGAGTAGGAATCGTTTGTGCGTTGGCTGCAAAGTATTCTCTTTCTAAATCAACTCGCAGGTACGCTTTTCCATCATTTCCCTTATAATATTTTGGCATATCACCTGCATTTAATGGAAGAAAGAGTTCGTCAACCTTTTTAGACCTCGTGGTGTACGTCATAGAATATGCTCTATGCACAAAAGCCAAATTATATAATAGGCTTTTCAATGAATAAGATTTAGTTCCATCTGGCCAGATTGTCGTAAAATTTGCATCAAGTGTTCGCGCGAACAGCGGAAAAACACCCTTTTGTTTATGCTTTATTTTAATATTATCTAAGTCTACCCCTGTATTGGTTTTATCTTCCATAATTCCATGAGTTATAAACTCTTCTACAAAGTCATCCGCCGATGTTGATGTAAAAGCCAAATAAGACTTGGCTGCATTAAGCATACAATAATAGGCCGCAACGGGCGATGCTTCAAATGGAAGCGTTTTTGTTGCGTTATAGAAAATCTCTGCCTGTTTCCAATAAAACTCATATCCAAACTGATTGGCGTTACCATATTTTGCTGAATTTGTTTGGTTAACAAACTTCATCGCCTTTCCATGAGACGCATAGAAAAAAGTAACGTATGGAAAAACATCATCTGTAAGCACCGTGGATTTTGCAAAATCCTGTTTTGTGTATGCCTTCGACATACGCAAATTTCTTCCCTTTTGATGCAAGGGGGATTCGTTTAGTTCAAAATTTGAATGATGAGGCATTTAAGCACCTACCTTCAATCTTCTTCCGATGCGTTCTCTGCAACTCAGCCACATTCTCATGTGTTGTCTGCCGCCCACCACGTAGAGGTGTGCAAAGTTTCGAAAGCTGTGAGCATCCATAACGAATGACTCTCACAGCTCAAATATATACTATATA
>ERZ838483.607-NODE-607-length-43447-cov-9.168372_pt1 | contig 43447 bp, 39 predicted proteins | sample MGYA00519939_ERZ838483 | MGnify/ENA primary metagenome ERZ838483 (study PRJEB31850, sample SAMEA3708836) | human gut metagenome | biome: human gut; feature: human-associated habitat; material: faeces | place: China | collected 2014 ... | reverse complement strand
TTCTTTAATCTTAAGTTTGCCATTTAATCTCCCTCTCCAAAATACTTCATCTTTTGCTGTTATTTATACTCGCAATTTTCTTCACAAAAACATTGCCATATATAAATATCTCTGTATAACTCGTTATCTGTAAATTTATCATCCATAAAATAATGTGCCACCAAAAGTCCTGTATCTGCAATATAACTTTTCCTTACCCATATCAGCATATACATAAAAGGCACTTTAATTCAACTATTTTTTTCACAAAAAGGCAGTTACTTTGGTATGCTCTCTGAAAGGCATAACACCCCCCACCCCACTCTCTCATTCGGCCACTCCCTCTCCCCCTCCAGCTGTCTTGCCCCATTGATCAGATAGCTCTTCACTTTCTCCCCGTACAGATACGGATCATTCCCCCGCACAATCCCCCATTCCATCAGAAGTGCCGCCGCGCCGCTGACAAACGGCGTTGCAAAGGAAGTTCCCGTAACCGTCTGATAACCGCCACCGACGCGCGTGGTTTGGATATCGACACCCGCGGCGGCGAGGTCGGGTTTGATCTGGAGGGGGAGACGGGTGTAGCCGCGGCCGGAGAAATCGGCGTAGGACTGGCGGTGGGAATCGTAGGCGGCTACGGAGATTGCGGACAGTGCGGTGGAAGGAATCGTAAGCGTAGTTTCCGGGGTTGGGCGGTAGAAACGGGTGGCTTCCCCTACCGTTTTTCCGCCGGGAAGCCACATGGAAAATTCACCCTGCAGGATGCGTCGCGGAATCAGACGGATGCGCCAGATGCCGCTGTCGATATAGCTTTCTATAGGAAGAAAATCAATATAAATCTCCTGCGAAGTGCTGTAAGGAGACGGTTTTCCATAATAAATCAGAAGTTCTGTTCCAGCATGCCGGTATCTCTGTGTTCCCAAAATCTGTTCCAGTGGTCCGAAAACCGTTCCGTCCGGATGCACCAGCGAAAGTTCCATTTGATCCTGATAGTTTTTCCAGATTTGCAGATTCATCGCCGGTTCATATGGTCCAATTCCCAGTTCCACCTCATAATTTTCTCCCTGCCGCACGCGCCCCGCCGCATGCCCTGCCTGATTTCCTTCATTTCCAGTTCCCACACAGAGCGTCACACGACCGTATCCAACTGCCTGATTCAAATACGTTTCCACCAGAGATCTTCCATCATGAGATCCATAACTGTTCCCGAAACTCAGATTGATCACCACCGGCATCTGAAGTTCCTGTGCGGTACGGATTGCATAATCCACTCCCTGCATTAACTCCGTGGTCCGTGGAAATCCATCCGGATCCGGGATTCCCAGTTTTACCACCAGCAAACTGCTCTCCGGCGCTACGCCGCGCTCCGTCCCCTCACTTTCTCTGCCATTTCCCGCTGCAATCCCTAGCACAGCCGTCCCGTGACCACTCGTATCTCTGTTCGGAACCAGTACCTCCCTCTCTGACACCGTATCTGCTTCCAGTGCCCGATCAATCTGCTCCTGCGTATATTCACTGCCAATCCGATATCCTTTGGGCGGATTGCCCGGGATCGTCTGATCCCACAACCGCAGGATTCGTGTGGTTCCATCCGTATTCCGAAAATCCGGGTGCGTATAATCCACACCCGAATCAATACAGGCGATCAGAATTCCCTTTCCAAACAGGTAGGGCGACTGATTCTGCACCGGATTCACACAGGAAACCTGTCTCCCTTCATACGCGGCAAAATACAGTCGTTTCGGCGCTTCGATATACTCTACTGCAGGATTTTGTGCAAATCTTTCGATTCGATTTTGCGGAATATCTGCGATCCCATAATTTCCAAGAAGCGGCGTGATAAAAATCCCATCCGTCTCCAACTCCGATGCTTCTCCGAAATAGCGGATGATCAGATTCCATCTCTGCGTTTCTTTTTCATATCCCACATTCAGATTCATCGATGCTTCCCGCTCCCGGAATGTGGCATCAAGAGCAAGATTTAAGATATTGCCTGCTTTCTGACTATTCATGTTTCATTCCTGATAATTTTTTATTCTACTACAATATATTTCAACAGCTTTTTCATGTTCACCTTTTACCAGATTTCTCATGGATATGCAATCGGGTAGGAGGTAAATAATTATTTTATTTACCGTCCTCCCACACCACCTGGCATACGGTTCCGTACCAAGGCGGTTCTTTAGTTTTCATAGACTACTAGAGCGTGTTTGAAAAATCATTCCTGGTTTTCTCTAAGGAAGGGCAGAAGTTCATCCACCTTCCTTCAGATTCCCCTCACGTAAATCAAAAAGACTGCTGCCGACAGAAATAACACTTCTACCGAACAGCAGTCCTTTTCTCTTTTTCATTATTTTACTGATTTACATATTTATGGATCGCAGCCTTCACAGCTCCCGGTCCTACCAGCATCTCGCGGAACATGGTCTCGATTTTCTCTCCGACTCCGTCTTTGTACAGATCCGTGAAGAACAGTCTTTCATTGGAAAGAATCGGCCGCAGCTGGTCGGTGAAAGTCTCCGGTTTTCCGACTACGATGTCTTTGAACTGTTTCTGGATCTCCTCGTTCATTGGATCCGGAGCGAGTTCGTAGGTATTTCCTTCATCGTCTACACCCAGCATATAGCGCAGCCATCCGGCGATTCCGAGAGGAATGGCGGTCAGGCGGGACGCATCCCCGAATTTTTCCACATAAGCCTTGATCGTCTCACCGAAACGGATACCCAACATCTGAGATACATCCACAGACAGACGCATATTGGTATCGCCCAGGTATTCGTTCGGGAACCGGTCATTGAATAGTTCGTCGACAAATGCCTGCGGGGACAGGATGCCCGGATTCGTAACAACCGGAAGTCCCTCGTCGTAAGCGATCATCCGTGCCATTTTCATCATGTCTTCGTTTGTATTTAACATATGTGCAAACAGCTCATATCCCTGTACCACACCCAGCGGACCGGTTGCGGAATGTACCGGGTTCAGGCATACGGTTACTTTCATACGCTCAGACAGATTGACGGTTTCTCTGTCTGCCATGTAAACGCCAAATCCTTTCTCCAGCGCCGGACGACCGTTCGGGAAGCTGTCCTCAATGACCAGATACTGCGGTTTCTCTGCATTGACAAACGGTGCAATATAGGTCTTCTTTCCGGTGATGACCGGCTGCATCTCTTCCACACCGAGTGCTTCGAGATCCGCTGCGATCTGCTCGCTTGGACGCGGGGTGATCTTATCGATCATCGTCCATGGAAAAGCAATGATGTTCTCATCACTCACATAATCCACAAAATCCTGATCTACAAAACCGTTTTTCTTCCATTCTTCGGTCATCGTCAGTACAGACTCCCGCAGTTTTGCACCATTTCTGGAACAGTTGTCCATGGAAACCAGGGCGATCGGGTATTTTCCTGCTTTGTAACGCTCATACAGCATTGCTACCAGAACTGCCATCGCTCCCGTCGCTTTGTCCGGTCCGTTTTTGATATCCGCTTCCACAAACGGGAACCAGCTGCCATCTGCTTTCTGCAGGGCATAGCCTTTTTCCGTGATCGTGAAAGAAACCAGCTGCAGGGATTTTGCTGTAAAAATTTCTTTCAGGCGGTTCCACTGTTCCGGATTAGAGGACTGTGCCTTTACCGCTTCCGCCAATGCTCCCAGAACTTTGTATTCTCTGGTTCCGTCACCATGGAGGATCACGCTCAGTCCCAGATTGTCATACGGCTCATAGATTTTATCCACCACATCATAATCGAACGTCTCCACACAGGTAATGCCACGATCCAGAACGCCCTCTTCCAGAAGTCCGTCTGCGATTCCGCCGATAAAGACACGGAAAATGTTTCCGATTCCAAAATGCACCCATCCCGGTGCTTCTTTCGCTTTCTCTGATACTGCTTCCACATCGTATCCCGGCAGTTTGATACCTGCTTTTTCCCATGCCTGACGATCTTTAATTCCATCCAATATTAATTTCATGGTAAATATCCTCCCTATTTCTTTTTGCTTTTATCTGTTATCCACAATGACAATGATTCTTCTGTGGATACAGTGACTCTCGTTTCTTGACTTTTGATTGTATCTTAATCATAAGTTGAGTTTATATCTTTTTTCATGAAAAATCCATTGCTAAAAAGCATAATTTTCATCTTTATTTTTTGTATGTATTTACTAACAAAATGCATACACTTGAAAAAGCAGCCATTCCCGTGCACGTTACACAGAAACGACTGCTTCTCTTATTTTCCCGATTACGCTTCCCACCTTAATCGAATACTTCTTTCATACTGTCATAGTGAAGGAAAATCCCTTCTTTTGCAAATGCCTGGACCTCTTCGAGTGTCGCGATCTTAAAGCCTTCGACTTCCTCCGGCTGTACTTTTACATCGTTATCCACAAAGTCCAGAATAAATTTGTAGATATCCACAAAATAGTTGTTTTTTTCCTCCGGATTGACCCGTTTGTAGGAAAATGCATAGCCACCTGCCGCCTGACTCACATCGATCCCGGTCTCCTCGCGGATCTCTCGGATCACTGCGTCTCTGGAATCTTCTCCCGCGTTGACGCCGCCTCCCGGTACTTCCCACCAGCCGGCGCCCCATTCTTTGTCCAGCTTTCTCTGGGTGATCAGGTAGCGACCGTCCGGACGTTTCAGCACGCCAAGCACCGTCAGGTGAAACTCATCCGGCTTCATGTTCCAGTCGTTTCTTTTCATCGTGCGACCGGTTCTCTGTTTCTTTTCATCGTAGATATCCCAGTATTCCATAATAACTATTTCTCCTCTGTCTTGTTTTCGTGAATATCGCTGACCTGCCCGGTCAGATACACGGATTTATTTTGTGGTATGTAAGAATGCAAATGGTTCTTCATCGTGAAGAAAATGCATCATCATATAGGCACACAAAAGCGCCACCCGCTCTTCTTTCAGGATCCGTGCCACTTCTTTCCGGTCTGCCAGAACCACTTCGATTTCCTCGCTGTCTTCCATGTATTTTTTACTGATCTCGCCGGAAGCATATCCGTAAACCGTTCCGCAGCACTCATCGGTCATCCCGACGGATGTATAATAAGGCTTCTGATAAATATCATCCACCACGATCGGCTCCAGCTTCAGACCGGTCTCTTCTTTCAGTTCCCGGATCGCTGCTGTATGATAATTTTCTCCCGGATCCACCAGTCCAGCCGGCAGTTCATACACATAACCACCCAGCGGATAACGAAACTGACGAATCAGCACCACTTTGTCTTTCTTTTCTCCATAGAGACTGTAGATCGCCACGCCATCCGGATCATTATTTTCGATATGACTCAGCTTCAGATCATCCTCAGTTTTCGCCCGGGATGCCACATAATAATGATCTTCCCGTCCTACTTTATTCACGACATCCAGATCATAGAGATTCAGATATGGATTGGTTGTCTGTTTGCTTACTTTGTTGATTTTTCCCATCTGGTATTCCTCCCACTCCGGTCGGAGGCTCCTTGTACAGGACTGTTCAATTATGCCTGAGAGCCTTTTAACAACCGGCTGATATGTTTATATAATACCAGAGTTATCAGGGAAACCACAATACCTTTTATAATATTAAACGGTGCAACGCTGAAAAGGCAGAACGTTGTCAGGCTGTGGATCGCCGGAATGATGGCTGCTCCCATCTCTACAAATGTATCCACCGGCATGCCAAATGCCTTTCCGTAAGCCGGAAGCAGTAACAGACCGTTGACCAGCGCACTTGCCACTGCCATACATACGATCCCGGTTACCATACCAAGAATTGCATGTTTTCTGGTTTTCGCCCGTTTGTAAATGAAACCTGCCGGCATAACCAGCGCACATCCCATGATAAAGTTACCAAGTTCTCCTACCCCTGCGGTCGTTGTTCCGTTCAGGACAAAGTTCAGAAGAATCTTGATCAGCTCGATCACAGCCGCCGCCAGCGGTCCCATCGCAAACGCCCCGATCATAATCGGCACCTCACTCAGATCGATCTTATAAAAACTCGGTGCAATAAACGGCATCGGCACCTCCCAGAGCATCAAAACGGTTGCCACAGCCGCCAGCATAGCGATCTGCACCATGGTTCTGACCCCTGTATTTCTCGTAGTTCCAGCCTTTTTCGCAGTCTCTGCTGCTTTTGTTGTTGTGTTGTTCATTTTCTTCAATCTCCTTTCTTTCTCAAAAGGAAATTCCCGGTTTCTGCAGCCTGACACAAAACTATGAGAAACACGCTTCGCGCGTTTCTCAAGTTATCGCGGCAGTCGCCAAGGTCTCGTGCAGGCACGGACTTTGGCTCATTGCTCGCGTAAAAAAACCCCGGAAAGTAAATCCTTTCCGGGGTGTTCTCTCTGTGCTTTTTCTTTCCTGATATAAAATCAGAAAATCTATATTTTACGCTTACACACGCTGCACTCTTCTCTCATCCAGACTATACTGTCGGTACCGGAATCACACCGGTTCAGCCATGTTTCCATGGGTCGCGGACTATACCGCCGGTGGGGAATCACACCCCGCCCCGAAGAATTATCCTTAAATTCTTGTTCATTATAACTCATTATAAGTCTATATACAAGTATATTTTTTATCTGTTTTTCACAATGATTTTGTGTAATATCCACATAAATCTACACTACTCTTTATATAGTAAATGTATGGCATTGTCGGATCATCCACATTTGCTACATCCGGCTGAAGTGCTAACATATCTATCGGTTTTTCATCTTTAAAAAAATCTTCCATATAAACGGGTTTTAACAGAAACATATCATCATTAAAATAGACAAACTGTTCTGTTAACCCTGGAATTCGATGGAAATTCCATTCAATCGTATGTGAATTAAATGTAGGGAGAAATTTTTGAGGGATAAAATCTTCATGGCAGACAATATTCAGTTTCGGATGTTTTGTATTCAGCCATTGAGGAATATGTCCCCATGTGACAAAATGAACCTTTCTCACCCATGGCGCATATTTCTCCACCCCGCGAAACCAGTACCGGAGATTATCCCAATCTCTGTACCGTTCTTTTCTATCATCCGCATTTACAGATATATCCATATCTGTGTGTCCCAGCCTTGCAGCCTTTTCTCTCTTCCATTCCAGATCATTTCCATCTACCCAGGTAATAACAAAATCTATATCCTGCGTGTTCTTATCTGCTTTTCTCATGTATTATTCCCCACATATCACTTTGTGAGCATAAGTATACCATATCTGTTTAGCTTATTACAAATAAAAAGAAACACAAAGTCGATATAATAGTCCTGCTTCTCCGTATGGATATGCTGCTGTCTTGCCACAAAAGCATATCCCTTTCCAAGCTCCATCAAAAATTTCTGCAAATTGGAAAGAAGTTTTGAAGCACCTGAACCTTTCATCTCAAGAAGTTCCATAACCGCACTTCTTCCAAACACCTCATCAAAGCCAAACTTCTCAAAAAGTCTATGAATATGAATCGTCGTTTTTACCTAGAAATCACTACCTTTTTCGGAAAGTACACTGTCAATATCCACTTTTTTGTCCTGAATGTCCACTTTTCCATTCTCAATATCCACTTTTGTATCCCCAATGTCCACTTTCTCTTCGTTCAAGAGTCCACTTATATGAAGATTTCGATTATGAAGCTCATTTTTCTCGTTCAAAAGCAAATTTCTGAGAAATGCTTCCAAATACTCTGTTGTTTCGTGAATTGGTGCTAGAATATAAATAGTACAAGTCAAAATGAGAATCCCTAATTACAAATTTTATGGTACTATGTAGTTACCGCACTGAAGGAGGACCTCATTATGGCAAAGCACTATGACAAATTGCAACAGAACGAAGAGCCAATGGCAAGTTAAGATGGGGAAAATCTCATTTTAACTTGTACTAAATCTTGACATAGGACCAAATGAGTTTTATTTGGAAGTTCACTATGAGGGGACTTCCAAACAGGATGAGTCGATACAACGGGTACTTGCTGAACGTGATAAAACCGTGTACGCAACCGCTGTGCGAGCTGGAGCAATTCTCATGGATAATGGAAACCTTAAACTGCTCGGTGATGTCAAGGTGTTTGGCAGATAGAGCTACGGAGAAAAGATATGAATTTTGTAACGAAAGAACCAATAAACAAAGGCTGGTCGAGTGATAAAAAATACTGTGTTACCGACGAAAACGGCACACGGTATCTTTTGCGTGTTTCCGATATTGCACAGCACGACACAAAGCAGTCTGAGTTTAATATGATGAAACAGGTCGCTTCTTTTGGAGTGCCTATGTGCCAGCCCATTGAATTTGGCACTTGTGAGGATGGCGTTTATTCCATTCAAAGTTGGATTGACGGCGAAGATGCAGAACAGGTCATGTCGGGCTATTCTGATACCGAGCAATATGTATATGGCTTGGAAGCAGGACGTATTCTTCGCAAGATCCACTCCATTCCTGCTCCTGCAACGCAGGAGGATTGGGAAATCCGTTTTAACCGCAAAATGGATTATAAGATCAAAAAGTACGTTGAGTGCCCCATCAAGTATGAGAACGGACAGGCATTTATCGACTACATAAACGAGAACCGTCATTTGCTGAAAAACAGACCGCAGGTATATCAGCACGGCGATTACCACATCGGCAATATGATGATCGACAGAGGCGGTCAGCTCCACGTTATCGACTTTAACCGTAACGATTACGGTGATCCGTGGGAAGAATTTAACCGCATTGTTTGGTGCGCTCAGAAAGCTCCTCTCTTTGCTTCCGGTATGGTAAACGGATACTTTGATAATAACGTACCTATGGAGTTTTGGAGATTGCTTGCTCTTTACATTTCAAGCAATACTCTCTCATCTGTATATTGGGCGATTCCGTTCGGACAGGACGAAGTGAACACCATGCTGAACCAAGCCAAGGAGGTTCTGTCTTGGTACGATAATATGCGTAATCCTGTGCCGACATGGTATTTCAAAGGGTATTATCTGCAGTACATCGACGGGATTCCTTTCAAGCTGAAAAGTACTTTTGATTTCAGCTTTATGAAAGAGTATGGAACGGTGTTCAAGGTTTACGATGACCAGGATTCCGGAAACATCTGCTTTGGTACTGAAAAAGACGGTCAGCGTTATTTTGTAAAGTTCGCCGGTGCTCCTACCGAGCAGTACGGCGGCGATCCTGCAGATGCTATCTCCAGATTGAAAGCTACTCTCCCGATTTACAGCGATCTGAAGCACGAGAATCTGATTGAGCTTATTGAAGCCAAGGAAATTGGCGCCGGGTTCGCTATGGTATTCAAGTGGGCTGATGGCGATTGTATGGGCAGAATGTATCCCGCGGCATATCGTCGCTTTATTCAGCTTCCCATCAATGACAGGCTCGCTGTGTTCAGCGACATATTGAGCTTCTTGGAATGTGTTGTCTCACGCAATTATGTAGCCATAGATTTTTATGACGGCAGCATTATGTATGATTTTGTGAACGGAAAAACTACAATCTGCGATATTGACCTTTTCCGCAAACAACCGTGTGTCAACGATATGGGACATATGTGGGGCAGCTCTCGCTTCCAATCCCCGGAAGAACATCAGCTCGGAGCCGATATTGATGAAATTACGAACGTCTATACTCTTGGTGCTACCGCTTTTGCGCTCTTTGGAGAGTATAACCGCACACGGGAAAAGTGGCAGCTCAGCGACAAGCTCTTTGAGATCGCAACGAGAGCAGTAAGTGATGATCGTGCCAACCGTCAGCAAACAATCAGACAATTCACAGCAGAATGGGAGGCGGCACAATAATGAAAGCTATTGCATTTTGTGGTCTTGCGTGTTGCGTTTGTTCCGAAAATAAAGGCTGTGTAGGTTGCCAAGACGGAGGCTGTGAAAGCCACGGCTGGTGCAAAAACTATAACTGTTGTAAAGAAAAATGGCTGAACGGCTGTTGGGAATGTTCTGAATTTTCTTTCACCGGATGTATGCTCGATAAGCCCCGTATTCGTGCTTTTGCAGAGTTTGCAAGAAGATATGGTGTAGAGGAACTTGAAAAATGTCTCCTTAGAAACAAGGAAAAAGGCATTGTGTATCACTATGAAAGTCAGCTTGTTGGCGACTATGACAAATGCCAGACCGAGGAAGAAATCATTGAAATGATTAAGACCGGAAAGTGATTTGTTTTTCAGAAACAGAGGCGGTGAATTATGCAAAACTATAGAAATGGTAAATGGATAGATCAAATTCTTTCACAAAGGCGTGAAGATGGTCTATGGGGTAATTTTCACACGGACTGTTATTTTGCACCTGTTTCTCACAGGCATACCTCGCTTCAACACAATCAGTCACCCAAAAGCATTGGAGGCTCGCTACAAGGCTCACTGGCGATTACCTTGACCAGACTTTCACTAGCAAGCTGATAACAGCTTGCAGAACACACGACTTTCACCTGCGAGAGCGCGCCCATGGCGCGCAAACGAAACGTGCGCCGCAAGGCGCACATATTAAAAAAATTAGGAAAGTGAAACTTTTCACCTTCCCAATTTTTATCCTGCGAGGTCTAAAAAAGCCAGCAAACCCCGTCCCTAAATGGCATCCTAAACGGCACCTTATCTAAACTGCTCCAAATATTCTGTTACTGATTTGCTCATTTCCTTCGAAAAGTCTGAATTATACTTTCGATTACAAAATGCACTGCACCACTCTTCGTAGGTGCTGTTTTTACACTTATATGCAAACATCTCTCGCAATTCATCCCCCTCCATATTACGATATGTATTCTCATGCACAATATGTTTCTGTTCACACCGTTCTGGTTTTTTACGCTTCATTTGTTGCTTTGTAGGCCAGCCAAATACTATCATAACTGCCGGAAATACATATTCTGGCAATTGTAAGAGTTTTCTCTGCTCTTCGCAATTCTCCATAATGTCGCCAATATAGCAGGAACCAATGCCAAAGCTTTCTGCTGCTACCACTGCATTCTGTGCCGCAATGGCTGTATCTGTTACCGCAAGCATCAAATCTCCTACATCCGGTTTTCTTGGTTTGCACCCTGCTTCCAGATAAGCATCATACCACTTCTTACAATCTGCACAGAACACCAGAACCATCGGTGCCTTTGCAATAAATGGCTGGTGATCGCAGCTTTCTGCAAGTGCTTCTTTTAAATTTTGATCTGTAATATCCAAAATTGTATATAACTGCTGACATCCTGCTGTCGGAGCCTGCATAGCTGCCTCTAAAATCACATTCTTCATCTCGTTTGGGATTGCTTTTTCTTCATATACTCTCACTGATTTTCTGTTGTATAAACTTTCTATAATTTCATTCATTCTTTACTATCCCGCCTTCCTTTTGCATTACTTTCTGTCTTATAAATTTCATATTTTTCATTATAAATGTTAGTACTTGCAAGTGCAAGGTGATAGTATCCGCAGTGCTGAATTTTCTTCCACAATTCCCATTGTTTCTTACTGAATGATGATACTTTTTTCGCCCTTAATCCCATAAAAACAATCGTTTAACGATTTTTTAACCTGCTTTCATAAAGCTTAACGAAGACTCTGAGGTGCAATACTTTCTGTAAAATTATTATACCCCTCTGCTGAAAAATGGGTATACAGATTTGAAAAGTTGCAACCACTACACACAATATTCACACAAAATTCTCTTTATGTTTTCAATTTTTATAGGCTTTGCCAAGTGATCATTCATTCCTGCTGCCAGACACTTTTCTTTATCTTCTCTGAATACATTTGCTGTCATGGCAATAATCGGGATCGTCGCAGCATCTGAATGTTTCAGTGACCGGATTGTTTTTGTCGCAGTAATCCCATCCATTACAGGCATCATGATATCCATCAGAATCGCGTCAAAATAACCTTCCGGTTTCTCCTGGAACATTCTGACCGCCTGCAGTCCATCTTCTGCAACTGTCAGATTTGCACCTTCATCAGACAACAGCGTTTCCGCAATTTCTGCATTCAGTTCATTATCCTCCACCAGCAATAAGTTTAATCCGCTGATATCCATCTGTGCCGCTGTTTTCTTTACTGTATCTGGTGCGGGAGCAAGTTTAAACGGAATCCTGATGATAAAGGTTGAGCCAATGCCTTCTTCGCTTTTAACTTCAATAGTTCCACCCATCTTTTCAATCAGACCTTTTACAATCGCCATTCCCAGTCCAATTCCCTGCTGTGTACTTCTTGCATCCTCTCTTTCCTGCGAAAACGGCTCAAATATATGCTCTTGGTATTCCCTGCTCATACCAATGCCAGTATCAGTTATGGTCCACTCATATGTCGTAATTCCGTCAACAGCTTCTGTATAATCTGATACAGTTCTTATCTTGCCGCCAATTCGGTTATACTTAATACAATTTCCATAAATATTAAGAAATATCTGTCTTAAATGCACCGGACTTCCATAAATAAAAGGATATCGAAGCCCTTCTTTTTTTGAACAGAACTGCATCTGGATTCCTCTGTCTTTTGCCCGCTGTTCTATGATAGTCAGAACATCCTGGCTTAATTCCTCAAAGTTGATGATTTCCTGCGTCAGAGGTACATTTCCATCTTCAATCTTGCTCATCTGAAGGATATCGTTAATAAGAGACAATAGATAATCTGCAGCTACCTGCATTTTTCTGAAATTTTCCAGGACCAATTCCCTGTCATCAAAATGTTGCTCGGCAATCTTCAGCAATCCGATAATTCCATTCAGCGGGGTTCTCATATCGTGAGACATCCTGGAGAGAAAATCAGACTTGCTTTTATTTGCTTTCTTTTCACTTTCCAAGGCAATTGATTTGTGCATGAAGTCATTTTTATCCAGCATGAGATTCCAATGTTCAATGGTTCCGTCTTCCTTTATTACTTTCTGTCCGCGATCTTCGATGTATTTGTATGTACCATCCTTACAGCGTATCCGGTAAATAGTAGCATAATGATCGGAATGAGTATATTGATTTAATGCATCTGCAAGTCCGACCTTCACGTCATCTGGATGAGCAAGGCCGATAATATTACCGCCAGAAGCGTCCAACAGTTCCTTTGGTGTTGCGTAACCGAGCATATTTGCAAATTGTTCTGAAACATATTTGAAAGAGTATTCCGGGTCATCATTGCTGATTTTGACGCCGCCGGGGATGGATACGGTAAATAACTCCAGCTGACTTTGCAGTTTTTTTGTCAATTTCTCGATCATAGCTGTATGCTTTTTCTCTTCTTCCAGAAGCTTCGCATACTCTCTGTTTGATTTTTCCAGTGCCCGCTCTTTTTCCTCTAAGCGGTAATGTTCTGTACGGTCAAGAACATAATTAACTGCAATGACATCTCCAGTTTCCTCTTCACGGTACAGAGCCATGTGATCTTCTGCAAGCATGGGCTCAAAAGTAGCAGTCCTGGTCCAGTATCGGAACGATATATGCCGTTCACCATTTTCAAACCGATTTAATAATCGTTCTCTGTCAAACTCGTGCAGAAAATCTTTAAGACCTTCCTCAGGTATGGTCAATGCCCATGCATCTACCAGACTCTGTAAGCTTGAATTTTCCGGCAAACCTAATTGTTCATTCAGATTATATTTTTTCCATTAACTACCTGATACATGGAACCACGTACGATATTCTTTGTGAGATTGATCACGCAGTATCCATCGGCAATAGCAAATACCGACTCTTCCAAAAAACGATTATTAATAATATCCTGACTCATTCAGCTATACATTTCCCACTACCTGGGCATGTTCAGGACTTTCACCTGCGAGAGCGCGCCCATGGCGCGCAAACGAAACGTGCGCCGCAAGGCGCACTACAAAAAAACTCCCATAATCAACTGATTATGAGAGTTTTATGATTTTCTTATGCAATTTGGTGTAAATTTGGTGTAAACACCTTTTCTATACTTTAACAAACCTTTTAAAATCAAGGAATATTGAGCTGGGGAATCACACCCCGCCCCGAAGAATTTTCTTTTTCTGCCAACGATTATAAACCATCTCTGCATAGATTGCAGGCCCCACTTTTCAATACTTTTCTACTTACTCTCATTTTTCCAATACACAGAAAACAGGATAGGCATACAGAAAATCAGACACCCTTTTGCTGGTGCCTTTAGCACAGATGAGATCCGGCACCTACGTAGACTTTCGCGAAGGTCCGCCGACCCTCGTGAACTTAGTCGTAGTTGATGACTAGCTCAGCTGTGCGTTACCAACGGGTGTCTGCTTTTCTATGTGAGGAGCCAGGGTTCGTCCGTTCCACTCACCCATTTACTCTCCCACAACCTTAATATTCCTGACCGCCCCAAAACTCTCCGGCGGCCTCCGGTCCGTGAGAATCACCCCACGTTCCAGCGAAGCAAACGTCACCGAACTCACATTCCCGAACTTCGAGTAGTCCGCCAGCACAAAAACCTGTCTGGCCTGTTCCACTGCCGTCTGCTTGACCAGCGCTTCACTGTAATCCGGCGTGCTGAACCCGGCCTTGAGCCCCACACCATTTGTCCCCAGAAACGCCTTCGAAAAATGCAGCTTTTGCAGACTCAGAATCGCCTGATTCCCCACAACAGCCTCCGTCGTCCCTTTCAGCTCCCCGCCGATCAGATACACCCGATAGCCCTGCGCTGCCAGCCGCTGCGCGTGAGAAACCGCATTCGTCACAAAAGTAGCACTCTTCTCCTTAATAAAATCAATCATCTGCCCCGTCGTCGTCCCCGCATCGAGATACACAAAATCATCCCTCTCGATCAAAGACGCCGCATACCGGGCGATGGCTGTCTTTTCATCCTTGTTGATCTCCGCTTTCTGCGCCACCGACAGCTCCGCTGTGGTAAATCCACCGTCAGCCGCCACTGCACCGCCGAAAACCTTGATCAGTTTCCCTGCTTTATCAAGAGCTGCCAGATCCCTTCGTATCGTAGACTCCGAGATTCCCAGCAATTCCTTTATCTCTGTTACCGTCACACTGTTCTTTTCATTTAAAAGATTCAAAATAACTTCATATCGTTTTTCCGTCAGCATACTCTCTCCTGATACTTTCGTAACTGTTCAGTACCCTCACAGTTACCTATTTTCTGTATCTGTCTCCAGAATGATCTTACGGATCGAAAGAATACTTCCCGGTGATACCGACAGCTCGTCCACGCCCATTGCCAGAAATTCTTTTGTCAGGCTGGTGTCCGCTCCCAGTTCACCGCAGATACCTGCCCAGATACCAGCTTTGTGTGCATTTTCCACCGTCATACGGATCATGGAAAGCACTGCCGGATGATGGGCATCGTAAAACTTATCCAGCTTCGGATTCTGCCGGTCGATTGCCAGCGTGTACTGGGTCAGATCATTGGTTCCGATACTGAAGAAATCCACCTCTTTTGCCAGCTCCCCGCTCATCATAACCGCTGCAGGAGTCTCGATCATGATACCCTGCTGCGGATTGCCGAATTCCAGCTGCTCTGCGTTCAGTTCTGCCTTCACTTCTTCCACGATCTCTTTGATCCTTTTCACTTCCCACAGGCTTGTGATCATCGGATACATGATTGCCAGATTGCCGTAGGCACTCGCACGAAACAGCGCGCGAAGCTGTGTCTTGAAGATTTCCGGGCGTGTCAGGCAGATCCGGATCGCACGATAACCAAGCGCCGGATTTTCCTCTTTATCCATTCCGAAATACTCACACTGCTTGTCTGCGCCGATATCCAGCGTACGGATGATCACCCGTTTTCCCGCCATCGTTTCCACCGCTGTCTTGTAGATGCTGAACTGCTCTTCCTCCGTCGGATAATTGTCCTTTTCCAGGTAAATAAATTCACTCCGGAACAGTCCGATTCCGCCGGCATCATTCTGTATTACAGTTGCAAGATCTTTAATATTTCCTATATTAGCATACAGCATGATCTTCTTTCCGTCCAGCGTAACATTTTCTTTGCCCTTCAAAAGCTGTAACAGCTCTTTCTTCTCCTGCTCTGCCTGCTGGCGTTTCTGCATCTCTTCGAGTGTCTGTGCATCCGGCTCCACGTAGATCTTTCCGTTCAGTCCGTCTACCACCGCCAGTTTTCCGTCTACCGTGTCGTCAAGCGGCAGTTCCTCCGTTCCGATCAGTGCCGGGATCGCCATGGTTCTTGCAAGGATCGCGGTATGGGAGTTCACCGAACCGTGAACCGTGACAAAAGAAAGCACCATATCTTTTTCCAGCTGTACCGTCTCTGACGGAGCCAGATCATCCGCAACGATGATCACCGGTTCATCCGTGACCACCTTTCCCTTCTGTCCGCCATTTAATATCGAAAGCACTCGTTCGGAGATATCTTTCACATCCGCCGCACGTTCTCTCATATAATCGTCATCCATCGCCCGGAACATCTGTGCAAAATTATCGCCGGTCACAGCTACTGCATACTCCGCGTTGACCTTCTGTGTCTTGATGATATTTTCCACAGATTCGTTATAGTCCCCGTCATCCAACATCATCTGGTGGATCTCAAAGATCGCCGCATTTGCCTCGCCCACTTCTTTTAACGCTTTCTGATACAATTCCTGAAGCTGTTCTATGGCAGCTGCCTTGGCTGCCTCATAACGTGCCAGTTCTCCTTTGGTATCTTCTGTCCGCACGCGCTTTACCTGCTGCTCATTTTTCCTGTATACACTGATCTTTCCGATGGCGATACCGCCAAATACACTCTTTCCACTATATACCTGCATCCTGTGCCCCCTCATACTTTTCTCTCTCTTACTTTCTGTATCGGTGACTAGTACATCGTTTTCAAAATAACTGTATTATTCACGAAACGATGTACTAGTGACTTCCTTTTTGTTACCGTACTTCTGAAGTTACCTGTCTGTACACATCTTCCACCTGTTCACGACCGGCCAGATATTCGGAAAATGCACTGGCGCTGCCGGTTGCAATTCCCATATGGAAAGCCTCACGGTAATCCTGACGTTTCAGCCATCCGGTCAGGAATCCGGCCACCATAGAATCTCCGGCTCCCACACCATTAACCAGTTTTCCTTTCGGTGCCGGTGCCAGGTAGACCTTTCCGTCAGCTGCAGCCAGAACCGCTCCTTCTCCTGCCATAGATACCAGAACGTTGGTGGCTCCCATCTCCTGCATCTTCTTCGCATAAGGAATCACAGATTCTCTGTCCTTTAATTCCACACCGAAGATTTCTCCCAGTTCGTGATTGTTCGGTTTTACCAGGAATGGATGATATTCCAGTACGTTCACCAGCAGATTCCCCGTGGCATCCACTGCGATCAGTATTCCTTTTCCATCCAGACGTTTCAGGATATTTCTGTAAATGTCATCCGGCATCGATGCCGGAATGCTTCCTGCCAGCACCAGCACATCGCCTTCCTGCAGCTGATCCAGCATTTCAAATAACTGCTGTGTCTTTTCCCTGCTGATCGCCGGTCCCTGTCCGTTGATCTCTGTTCCTTCAATATTCTGCAGCTTCAGGTTGATCCGTGAAATCCCCTCGTCCACCGGAATGAATCTCGCGGTCACTCCGATCTCTTCCACCTGTCTTTGAATCTCATCTCCGGTAAATCCTGCCGCAAATCCCAGTGCGGTATTTTCCAGTCCCAGATTCTTCAATACGATAGAAACGTTGATTCCCTTTCCTCCCGGAAGCATCATCTCTGTGGCTGTTCGGTTGGTCATACCCAGCTGAAAGTTATTGACGGAAACGATGTAGTCCAATGACGGATTAAACGTTACTGTATAAATCATGTTTTTTCCTCCTGCTTTTCTCAGTTCTTTTCTATGTATGTATTATATAATCATATTCATTCAAATCCAAACAAAAAAGATGCCCGCTGTGGATTCTCTTCCACAGTTAGCATCTTTTATTTTTCTTATCTTATACTCGCTTTTGCGATTTTATCGCCTTCATCTACCGGATTCCACGCATGGACAGACCGATCCGCTTTTTGTTCAGATCCACGCTGATGACTTTTACATCCACAACATCTCCTACGCTGACAGCTTCCAGAGGATGTTTGATATATTTGTCACTGATCTGAGAAATGTGCACCAGACCATCCTGGTGAACACCGATATCTACGAACGCCCCAAAATCGATGACATTTCTTACGGTTCCCTTTAAGATCATGCCTTCTTTCAGATCTTTCATATCCAGTACATCGGAGCGGAGGATCGGTTTTGGCATATCTTCACGGGGGTCGCGTCCCGGACGGCCGAGTTCTTTGATGATATCATGAAGGGTGATCTCGCCGATTCCCAGTTCTTCTGCCAGTTTCTTATAATCTTTGATATAGATGGCAGTCGGTCCGTCACCGAAGTACTGTTCTTTCGTAAATCCCTGTTTGGCAAAGAGTTTTTCCACTGCTTCGTAGCTTTCCGGATGTACACTGGTCGCATCCAGCGGATTCTTTCCGCCCTGGATACGCATGAAACCGGCACACTGTTCAAAGGCTTTCGGTCCCAGTTTTGCTACTTTTAACAGTTCTCTTCTGTCTGTGAAACGGCCGTTTTCCTCGCGGTAAGCCACAATATTTTTTGCAATCGCTTTGCTGATACCGGAAATGTACTCTAACAAAGATGCAGAAGCGGTATTCAGATCCACACCGACTTTATTTACACAGTCTTCTACCACACCATTCAGCGCTTCGCCCAGTTTTTTCTGGTTCATATCATGCTGATACTGTCCGACACCGATGGCTTTCGGATCGATCTTTACCAGTTCTGCCAGCGGATCCTGCAGACGTCTGGCGATGGAAGCGGCACTTCTTTGTCCCACATCGAAGTTCGGGAACTCTTCGGTCGCCAGTTTACTTGCAGAATATACGGAAGCTCCTGCCTCGTTGGTGATCACATACTGTACCTTTGTCGGTACTTCCTTTAACATATCCACGATCACCTGCTCGGATTCTCTGGATGCAGTACCGTTTCCTACGGAGATCAGATCGATATGATACTTTTCAATCATTTTTTTAACTGTTTCTTTTGCTGCTTTGATCTTGGTTTCTGTGGTCGGTGCAGTCGGATATACAACGGTTGTATCGAGCACTTTACCGGTCTCGTCAACAACTGCCAGCTTACAGCCGGTGCGGAATGCAGGATCCCATCCCAGAACGACTTTTCCGACGATTGGCGGCTGCATCAGCAGCTGTTCCAGGTTCTTTCCGAATACTTTGATGGAACTGTCTTCGGCTCTCTCGGTCAGGTCGTTTCGAATCTCCCGCTCGATGGCCGGTGCGATCAGACGTTTATAACTGTCCTCCACAACTGCTTCCAGAATCGGGGTGGTATTCGGATTGTCGGTACGGATCACCTGCCGTTTTAACCAGGAGAGTATCTCTTCTTCCGGTGCATTAATCTTGACAGTCAGAATCTTTTCTTTTTCCCCACGGTTCAGTGCCAGTACACGGTGTCCTGCCAGTTTGGAAATCGGCTCCTCAAAATTATAATACATTTCATATACAGATTTCTCGTTTTCTTTCTTGGCACTGGATACGACAGAACCGGATTTTACAGTCAGGTTACGGATCCGGATACGGTAGTCTGCTTCATCGGCAACAGACTCTGCCAGAATGTCCGATGCACCTGCGATCGCTTCTTTTACATTTTTTACTTCTTTTTCCTCGGATACATAGCTTTCCGCCTCTTCTTCAATAGACTTGTCTGTCATCTGAAGCAGGATCAGATTCGCCAGCGGTTCCAGACCTTTTTCTTTGGCGATCGTTGCTCTGGTTCTTCTCTTCGGACGATACGGGCGGTACAGATCTTCTACGACTACCAGCGTCTGTGCTTCCAGAATCGATTTTTTCAGTTCTTCGGTCAGTTTGCCCTGTTCTTCAATGCTTGAGAGTACCTGTTTTTTCTTATCTTCGAGGTTTCTCAGATACAGCAGTCTCTCATGCAAGTTACGTAGTACCTCATCGTTCAGGGAACCGGTTGCTTCTTTTCTATATCGGGAAATAAACGGAATCGTATTTCCTTCATCTATCAGTTTGACAGCGGCTTCTACCTGCCACTTTTCCACCTGTAATTCCTGTGTTAATGCCTGAATAATATCCATGTATAGTCTCCTTTTGTAACTGTCCACTACTTCACAGTTATGTTTTTCTTTCATTGTGTCCTGTACTACCTTACCAAAAGGCGGGTTTCCTTGTCAATGCCGATTTTTCCTGTCCCCCTGTGATCACTGCCAGATTCCGTCAAATTCTGATTTTCCTGCTTTCGACCGCGTTACTTCTGTGGTATACTGAAAGATAACTGAAAAATTAAAACAAATGTGTTTTTCATAAATGTTACCGATTTTTAAACAGGAGGTTATCATCATGTACAACGATCAACAGCCAAATCCCGGCTCCTGGCAGGAGGCGGAACAGCGGATAACTCCGCCGCCGAAGCGTGGGAATGGATTCAGTACCGCTTCCATGACCGCCGGAACGCTTTCTCTGTTCTTTCTGGTCAGCGGACTTTCTTTCCCGGTAGGAGCTCTCGGCATTTTATTCGCTTTGCTCTCCCGCAAAGGGGATAAGATGGATTCGCAGGCAAGACTGGGATGTATTCTTTCCAGCATCGGTCTTTGCCTTGGCATTGTTATTTTTATTTACGCCGCAGTCACCGTCTACCAGAATTTCCCGGAACTCCTTCAGCAGTATCAGCAGCTTTATGAGATGTACCAGGGCGGTATGTGATTGTTTATGGAGGTTTTTGACTTATGAATATTTCATCAAAAGAATTGAAAAAAATGGCCCGAAACCAGCTTTCGGGAAAATACGGAACGTTTATCGGAACCAATGTGCTCTACATCCTGATCACACTGGTCGCTTCGAATCTGATGGATCTGGTACTTGGAACCTCATCCATCCTGAACCCGCTGACTGCTACTTCCGCCACCGTGGAAACACTTGGTATCAGTCACACCGTGGTTTATTATCTGTCGACCTTTATTCTCTCACTGATCCTCTCGGTACTGAATATCGGTCTGTTAAAGATCGCCCTTGATACCGCCAGAGGCTACGACATCCGCTTTCAGGATCTCTTCTACGGTTTCAAACACCACCCGGACCGCGTGATCCTGGCGCAGGGTGTGATCCTTCTTCTGACCTACCTGTGCATTCTCCCGGGCAGCGGACTTTGCATCTACGGCTACCGCCAGAAGTCCGTAACTCTCCTCCTTGCCGGCACCGCCGTCCTGTGCGTGGGACTCGTGATCTACCTGATCCTCTCCCTGATGTTCAGCCAGACCATGTTCTTCCTGACCGACTACATCGACATCGAAGCCATGCAGGCACTCAAGGAAAGCGTGCGGATCATGAGAGGAAAGAAAGGAAAATTCTTTTATCTGCAGCTCAGCTTCATCGGAATCTATTTGCTGGGCGCGATTGCATGCGGGATCGGACTTTTGTGGGTGATCCCTTATATCCAGGTTACGATGGCAAACTTCTACCGGAAGATCACCGGGGAGGTATAATCGTTCCCCGGACGCAAGAAGGCGGGCAAGGTTCCCCTGGGGAGACGTGTGCAGAGTGACTTTAAGCTATCTGCTAACTGCGACTAAGACTCTCGCGAGAGCGCTCGAGCCTAAATCTCCGTAAGCAGAGGATCTTAAAGCTCACTCTAACCGCACACCTACAGGCCCTGCCACTGGCAGCTCCTTCCGGATGCAATGCAACAAAGTGTCTCCTCCAGAGGAACCTTGCCCGCCTTCTTGCTGGGTATCCATTACCTCTAAGTAAAAAAATCGCATGTTTTTTACATTCTATTCTCTCTTCTGATTTTCCCAAAATATACTACCAAAAACAGTAACTTTCACCACATTAGTTCCTGCCAAAACCAGTGGCGAGCCCCGGAGGGATCCAGGGTGAGACAACACTTTGTGGGCGCTTAGGGCAACTTTGTCTCACCCTGGATCCCTCCGGGGCTCGCCACGTCCTCTTTAGCAACAAACCTATATCAAACTAATTATTTTACGCCTCTGCCAGCCCAAACGCACCATGCACCGCATTCATCGCCCGAACCGCATCCTCACTGTTCACCAGCACTGTGATCCGGATCTCAGAAGTCGCAATCATATTGATATTCACGTTCTCATTATACAGACACTCAAACATCTTTGCAGCCACACCCGGATTGGACATCATGCCGGCGCCTACAATCGAAAGTTTCGCAACTTCACAGTTATAATCCACTCTCTCAAAACCAAGCACTTCCTGATACTCTTCGAGCAGTTCAATCGCCTCTTTCAGATTATCATGTGCAACCGTAAAGGAAATATCCTTCGTTCCCTCACGTCCGACAGACTGGATGATAATATCCACATTAATATTCTTCTTTGCCAGTGTATTAAATAACTTAAATGCACTACCCGGTGCATCCTTGATTCCGATCACGGAGATACGGTCTGCATCTCTGTCCAGGGCAACGCCGCTGATCAACATTCTTTCCATTTTCTTTACAACCTCCTTGACAACAGTACCTTCAGATTCATTCAGACTGGAACGTACCACCAGCGGTACGCCGTATTTTTTCGCCATCTCGACCGAACGGTTATGTAACACACCTGCTCCGAGTGTCGCCAGATCCAGCATCTCATCATAAGTGATCGCATTTAACTTTCTCGCTGTCGGCACCAGTCTCGGGTCAGCGGTGTAAACGCCATCTACATCCGTGTAAATCTCGCACGCATCCGCATGAAGCGCTGCTGCCAGAGCTACGGCTGTCGTATCCGAACCGCCTCTTCCCAGCGTTGTGTAATCGTTGTACTTGTTGATTCCCTGGAAACCTGTGACGATCACGATCTTACGGTCATCAAGTTCCCGGCGGATCCGCTCGGTATCGATCTTTTTGAGTCTTGCATTGCTGTAGTTGCTTGTCGTATGCATGGCTACCTGGAATGCATTCAGGGAAATGGCACGTACACCCAGTGCATCCATCGCCATTGCCATCAGAGATACCGACATCTGTTCCCCGATCGTAAACAGCATGTCCATCTCTCTCTTGGATGGATTCGGATTGATTTCTTTTGCTTTGGCAATCAGCTCATCCGTGTATTTTCCCATGGCAGATAAAACCACTACCACATCGTTCCCGTTCTGATAATCACGGATGCATCGCTTTGCCACATTGAAAATGCGTTCTTTGTCCGCCACCGAAGTGCCGCCGAACTTTTTCACGATTAACATGTTTCTCCTCCTGTGTTTCTACGCAAACAGAAGCGGATCAGCCTGCTGTGGCGTAATCCGCTTCCTGCCTCTGCTGTATTTCCATTCGTGATACCCCCGTTCCGGGCGCCCTCACATGGATATGCACTAAATGATAAACCCTTTTTTTCCATGCGTCAACCGCTTCCATGGCGATTATTTTCAAAGTTTTTTCCCATTCTTTCCTACACGGTCACATGTTTTTTCCACACGAATTTTCCTTAAAATCTGCGCGAATTTTGCCCATTATCGTGACAGTCGTCAAGGTCTTGTGCAAGTACAAACTTTCACTCGTTGTCTGCAAAAAAATGACATGCCCGCCGTCCTTTTTCAGAACGACACAGACATGCCATTTCTCTGTTTTTTTCTTTAGAACCGAACCCGGATCATGCCGATAATGTTATCGAACTGTGCCGCCTTCGCTCTGTATTCTTCCTCTTTCATCTTAGAGGTAATAAATCCAAACTCTTTGCCAACCTCTGCGACAACCTTCGCATCGATGGTTCCGAACACTTCTTCCACTTTTGCAAGACTCTCGGTGTAGCTGCCTTTCATACGGACGAAGAATCTGCTCTCTACCTGGCTGATATCGATCATTTCCAGTTTCTCGCTGCTCCATCCCGTCATAATAAAACGGTTCAGGTGTTTGGCTGCATCTACCACGTCAGCTACAACCGCACTGGCTGTCGGCAGTTTTCCTGCACCACTTCCGTAGAACATCGCATCCCCCAGCATATTGCCATGGATCACGATCGCATTAAATACATCGTTGACACTGAACAGCGGGCTGTCACCGTTGATCATCACCGGGCATACCATCGCATAGTATTTGTCGCCGATCCGCTTGCTGGTTGCCAGCAGTTTGATGGTCGCGCCAAATGCTTTCGCATACCGGATATCCGCAGAAGTGATCTTTGTGATTCCCTCGGTATAGATTTCCTCAAAATCCACATGATGACCGAATGCCAGAGAAGAAAGAATCGCGATCTTTCTGCAGGCATCCCAGCCCTCGACATCTGCTGCCGGGTTTCGCTCCGCATAGCCGAGTTCCTGCGCATTCTTCAGCACATCCTCAAACTCGGAACCGTCACTTGTCATCTTGCTTAAAATATAGTTGGTTGTTCCGTTTAAGATACCACTGATCTCGTCGATCTCATCTGCTGTCAGAGAAGAATTCAGCGGACGGATGATCGGAATACCGCCACCGCAGCTTGCTTCAAATAAGAAGTTGCAGTTTTTCTCCTTTGCGATCTGGATCAGTTCCACACCGTGTTTTGCAACCAGTTCTTTGTTGGAGGTACATACGGATTTACCGCTCTCCAGCGCTCTTTTAACAAATGTATATGCCGGATTGGTTCCTCCCATTACTTCTACCACGATCTTGATCTCCGGATCGTTGGCGATTACTTCGTAATCATGTACGATCTTTTCCTGTACCGGATCTCCCGGGAAATCTCTCAGATCCAATACATACTTGATGTTGATCTCTTCCCCTGCTTTTTTATTGATGCTTTCCTGGTTCCGGTTGATCACTTCCACCACACCGGATCCCACTGTGCCGTAGCCTAATACTGCAATCTGTATCATCTGTTTTCTACTCCCTGCCTAATATTTTCAAATAATGTACGCCTGTCTGCTGTTCCATCTGGCCGATCATGTCTTCCGCGTCTCCCGCTTCCGGCAGAATCTCCACACTCAGCGTCAGCGTTGCGATTCCGTTAATCGGAATACTCTGATGAATGGTCAGGATATTTCCGCGAAATTCAGCGATGGTGCGCAGAATATCCGAAAGAATCCCCGGTTTATCATCCATCTGTAAAATAAAGGTAACCGTTCTTCCTTTTGCCTGATCGTGAAAAGGAAAAATATCGTCTTTGTATTTGTAAAATGAACTGCGGCTGATGCCGACCTGCTCGGTCGCTTCCTGCACGGTAGTTACCTGCTCCGAATCCAGGATCCGTTTCGCTTCCACTACTTTTAAGAGCACTTCCGAGACAGCCTTCTCTCTTACCACATAATATTTTGTCTTTTTCTCCATGTCTTCTCTTTCTTTCCTGTGGCTCTGCATGTTCGCATCAGAAACACATTTGTAGTCGCCCAAAAGATATTACCATACATTGCTATCCGGTGCAAGAATTTTTTCGCAAATGCGGCAAAACATGTTTTTCAAGTCAGGCTCGCATAAAATATTACAGGCTCCGACCGCCGCCGCCATGTGAGGTACCGCTGCTGGAAGTATGTGTGGAACTCCGGCTTCCACCGCCACCACCACCGCCCGACGGCGGATCTCTCGGGATTCTCCGCTGTGTGATGCTTCGATGAAGGAACTGGTCATCCCTTCTCGTAAAATGTACCTTTGCCTGGCTCTCATACGGATACCGATACGTTTTCTTTTTTAACCGGTAAGATCCCAGCACAGCTGCTGCAAATCCGCCTCCGCAAAGCAGTGCGATCACAGCCGCTCCGATGGCTTCATAGACTGTAATACTGCGGTATCTTGATATTTTTCCCGTCTCCGTGTCATAGTTATACTGATTCGAAGGAATTCCGTCTTCCAGATAACTCTCTGTCTCATTCAGCATCTCAAGAATACCGTCCGCATAATTCTTTGCTTTCAGATTATCATATCCCGCATCGATCACTGCATCAATTCTCGCATCGGTAAGATACCGAATCATCTTTCCCGCCGTTGAGATCCACACCGAACCGTTGTCCAGATCGATCAGATACAGCGCGCCGTCATCCGCATATCCGTTATAATCATAATAATCATCCGCATATTCCTCAGAGGTCTTACCTTCCGCATCTTCCGTCGTCACTACCACAAAATCCATGTTCCAGTCCGCCGTAAGTTCTTCGATCCGGTCGGTAAGTTCCTGTTCTTCCTCCTGTGAAAAAAGTCCTGCCTGATCGTCTACCTCGGTGCCATCCGCCCATGCAGATACCGGAACCAGCAGAAGCAGAAGTGTCAACAGAAGGTATCCCGTCTTTTTTCTCATCCTCATAACAAAAATCCTCCTGCCAGTCCCAAAAGAAATACCACACCGGTGATCAGTGCTGATACCAGGCTCAGTTTCTTATAATCAACCGGAAGTTCTCCGCACACCTTGCCGTTTTGTCCGTTGATGGTATAATAATAAATCTTTCCGTTTCTTCCTTTATAAGTCACCGTCCACACAGGAACCAGCGCATAACGCCACCGCTCCTGTCGGTTACCCACCTGCTGATGAACCGGCCGTACCGTCGTGTAACCGCGCATATCATTTTCAAGCACTCTTTTTGCATACTGCTCGGTATCCCGCGCGATCTCCGCTCCAAACGCTTCTTTTTCCAGATCCCGCCGTTCTGCCTGGAAACCGGAGAGATATCCCATGGAAAATGGTTTTACCGCCTTCTGGTCATACGGCTGCACACCTTCTACCAGCTTCCGGTTCGCTTTTTGCAGTGCGATCTTCGGCATATCATCAAATTCCACATTTCCTTCCCGGTACACCCGGTAAAACTGTGTTTCCCTGTATTCCGTATCACCCGTTCTCCAGGTGCGGACTTTCGTAGCCTCTGCCTCCATCGAGGCATCTCCCCGCCAGTCCACCATCCAGTATGGAAAATACACACCGTTCATCTTCTCAATCTGTTTCGCACTGAAGAATCCGTGCGGAACAAATTTCTTCTTTTTCATATTCTCCAAGAAAATCTCTTCCGCTTTTTTCCGGTCGATTGAAAACGGAATGATCTGCTGCGGAAGGTATTCCCCGGAAACTCTCCCCGATAATACTACCGGGGTGTGACAATAATAACATTCTGTAGCTGCCGTCGTCGGATCTGTCACGATCTCGGCGCCACAGCTTGGGCAGACATACACTGCCGCCTCTTCCTGTTCCTGCCCTTTTGCAGAATCAGCCGCCTCAGAAGTTTCCTGAGACGGCTGATTTTCTTTCTGCATCGTATCAATCTGTTCCTGAGAGAACTCAGAATTACAATAAGGACAGGAGTAGCTCTGGGTATTCGGATCAAATACCAGTTCGCCGCCGCAATTGGGGCATTTGAAACTGACTACCGCCATGATCTCCTCCTCATTTTCCTATATGGATATATCTGCTTCGTCTTTTTGCCTTATGGTCTTGGTTTTCCGCACTCACTGCAGAACTTTCCGGTATTCTTCTGTCCGCAGCTGCATGTCCACGGTCCCATCTGACGGGGACGTCCACACTCACTGCAGAATTTTCCGGTATTTTGCTGTCCACAACTGCATATCCAGTTATCCGGCTCGTTTGCTGCATGATGTGCTGCCGCAGCTGCCTCCTGCTGCATCTGCTGATTCCGGATCATCTGCTGCTGGTTCGCTGCCGACATGGAAGCTGCCATATTGCCGCCCATCTGTGCACCCATCTGCATTCCCATGAATCCCATGGTACTGCCGTTTGCATTGCTTCCTGCCGCTTCCATTCCTCTCGCAAAAGCGCCCTGCATATATCCTTCCCGAATGGATGGATCCTGCAGCATCGCTCCCTGGTTTCTCAGATTCAGCAGTTCCTGTGATTTTTCATCGTAGGACAGGCTCGCGATTGCTACCGCCTGGATCTCCATACCTCTGGTCTGTCTCCAGTCCTCATCCAGGGTATCTGCCATATATTTTGACAGTTCCCGGCTCTTGGACGGTACATAGGAAATCCGCATGCCGTCTGCTGACATCTGATTGATGGAGGACTGCAGCGCATCCAGGAATTCATACAGATACTGCTCGTTGATATCTGTAATCTCTACCTGGTCTTTGTTTTTCGGAATGGCTTCCACATAGAACTTGATCGGATCTGTGATCCGGATGGAATACGTTCCATGCGCTCTTAAAAACAGTTCTGCATTGTAAAAATTATCGAAATAGCTGATCGGATTTCTGGTGCCGAAACGGATTCCCTTGATCTCCTGAAGATTCAGGTATAACACTTTCTGTGAAGTCGGTGTTGCCCCGCCAAAACGGAACCGGTCAAAAGAATTCTTTACCACATCGTCCAGACTTCCGCTGAACATCGACGGCATAGAGGAGTTATCCACAGTAAAATACCCCGGTTCTGCACTGTAATCCACAATCCGTCCGCCGTCTAACAACATCATGAACTGTCCCTCATATACATGAATCACCGATCCGTTGGAGATGGTATCTTTCCCACCTTTTCGGTTTGCTCCTTTTCCTGTGCGGACACCTGCGGTCAGTACGGTCTGACCTCCCATATTTTCCGGTTCGATCACTTCCAGCCACTGATCGGCGAGTGTACCGCCGACGGTCTGTTTGATCGCTCTGATAATGCCCATATGCCTGCCTCCTTTTTACATTTCTTCGTCTGCGTTCTCCGGCTGTTTTCCGCCAAGGGCGATCCACTTGAGATAACCGTTGATAAACGGGTCCAAATTGCCGTCGAGAACGCTGTCCACGTTACCGCTCTCGGTTCCGGTTCTGTGGTCTTTTACCATTGTATATGGCTGCAATACATAGGAACGTATCTGGTTACCCCAGCCGATCTCTGTCACTTCGCCACGGATACCGGAAAGTTTTTCCATATTTTCCTGCTGTTTTAACAGATACAGCTTTGCTTTCAACATCTGCATCGCCTTGTCTTTGTTCTGGAACTGAGAACGTTCATTCTGGCACTGTACCACGATTCCGGTCGGAATATGTGTGATACGGATGGCAGAGGAAGTCTTGTTGATGTGCTGACCACCGGCACCACTGGATCGATAGGTATCGATACGCAGATCGTCCTCTTTGATCTCCACATCCAGATCTTCATCAATATCCGGCATAACATCGCAGGATACGAAAGAAGTCTGTCTCTTTCCTGCCGCATTGAACGGTGAAATACGCACCAGACGGTGTACCCCTTTTTCTGATTTCAGGTAGCCGTAGGCATTTTCCCCGTGTACCTCAAAGGTTACTGATTTGATACCAGCTTCATCGCCATCCAGATAATCCAGAACTTCCAGGGCAAATCCTTTCTTTTCTGCCCATCTGGTGTACATCCGGTAGAGCATACCCGCCCAGTCGCAGGACTCGGTTCCGCCGGCTCCGGCATTTAACTTGATGATGGCATCCTTGCTGTCGTATTCCCCGGATAACAGGGTTTTCATACGAATCGTCTCGAAATCAGCCTCGAACTGATCCATGATCTCTTGAATCTCAGAGATGACCGAAGCATCATTTTCTTCGTATCCCATCTCGATCAGAGTTTCCATATCGTCTCTCTGGCTCTCCAGATTTTCATAGATCTCTTTATCGTCCTTGAGACTTTTGAGTTCTTTCATCATCTCCTGGGAGCGCTCCGGATTGTCCCAGAAATCCGGTTCTTCCATCTTTCTTTCCAATTCTTCGATTCGCTTTTCCTTGTTCTCAAGGTCAAGGGAATCTCTCATTTCTTCCAATGGTTTCGCATAGGAATTCAATGTTGCTTTAAACTGATCTAATTCTACCAAAGGTTTTACCCTCTTTCCTTATACAATATTTTATACATTTCCGGCTGTTGACTACGCTATCGCATCAACAGCCGTTTTTCTTTTTCTTTATACCAGTTTTCTTCCGCAGCACTGTTTATATTTCTTGCCGCTTCCGCACGGGCATGGATCGTTCGGATATACTTTCTGTTCCGCACGACGTACCGGTCCTTTGACGGATTCGTCTTTGTTGGTTCCGGTTACTTCCGCTACCTGCTCACGTTCTACTTTCTGCTCGATTCTTACGTGATACAGCAGACGAACGGTATCCTGCTGGATGCCTGCGATCATCTCGTCAAACATCTCGAAAGCACTCATCTTGTACTCAACTTTCGGATCTCTCTGTCCGTAAGCCTGCAGACCGATACCCTGACGCAGCTGTTCCATATCATCGATATGATCCATCCATTTTCTGTCGATAACTTTCAGCAGTACCACACGTTCCAGTTCACGGATCTGTTCCGGTTCCGGGAACTCTGCTTCTTTTACTTCGTACAGTTTGATCGCTTCTTCTTTCAGGTTCTGTTTTAACTGGTTCTTACGAACACCCTTGACATCTTCCTTGGTGATCGTCTTCACCGGAATGATCGGCTGCAGGATCGTATTCAGTTCCACCAGATCCCACTCATCAGAATCCACCTCATCGCTGATACACATATCCACGGTATTTTCCACGGTATCGGTGATCATCTTGCAGATCGCATCACGCATGTTGTCTCCGTCAAGTACGCGGCGTCTCTCTTTGTAAATGATCTCTCTCTGTTCGTTGTTTACCTGGTCATATTCGAGCAGGTTCTTACGGATACCGTAGTTGTTGCTCTCGATCTTTCTCTGTGCCTTCTCGATCGCGCTGGAAAGCATCTTATGCTCGATCTGCTCGTTCTCTGCAACACCGAGGCTGCTGAATACAGACATCAGCTTCTCGGAACCGAACAGACGCATCAGATCATCTTCCAGAGAAATATAGAAACGGGACTCACCCGGATCTCCCTGACGTCCGGCACGACCACGCAGCTGGTTATCGATACGACGGGACTCATGACGCTCGGTACCGATGATCTTCAATCCACCGGCTGCTCTCGCTTCATCGTCCAGCTTGATATCGGTACCACGACCTGCCATGTTGGTCGCGATGGTAACTGCACCTGCCACACCGGCCTGTGCAACGATCTCTGCCTCCAGCTCATGGAACTTCGCATTCAGTACCTGGTGAGCGATACCCTCTCTCCGAAGCATGTTGCTTAAGAGTTCGGAAGTCTCGATCGTGATCGTACCTACCAGTACCGGCTGGTTCTTCGCATGTGCTTTCTTGATCTCCTCCACAACAGCGCGAAATTTTTCTTTCTTTGTCATATATACCGCGTCATCCAGGTCGATACGCTGTACCGGACGGTTTGTCGGAATCTCGATAACGTCCATACCGTAGATCTCACGGAACTCCTGTTCCTCGGTCAGAGCCGTACCGGTCATACCTGCTTTTTTCGCATATTTGTTAAAGAAGTTCTGGAAAGTAATAGTTGCCAGAGTCTTACTCTCACGGCGTACCTTTACATGCTCTTTTGCCTCGATTGCCTGATGCAGACCATCGGAATATCTTCTTCCCGGCATGATACGTCCGGTAAATTCATCAACGATCAGTACCTGATCATCTTTTACAACATAATCCTGGTCACGGAACATCAGGTTATGCGCACGCAGTGCAAGGATCACATTGTGCTGGATCTCCAGATTCTCCGGATCTGCCAGGTTTTCGATGTGGAAGAACTTCTCTACCTTCTTCACACCTTCTTCTGTCAGGTTTACTACTTTATCTTTTTCATTGACGATAAAATCACCGGTCTCGACAATTTCCTCGCCCATGATCGCTGTCATCTTGGTCATCTCACCGCTGGCTTCTCCACGTTCCAGCTGTCTTGCCAGAATATCGCAGACTTCATACAGTTTGGTGGACTTTCCGCTCTGTCCGGAAATGATCAGAGGAGTACGCGCCTCATCGATCAATACGGAGTCGACCTCATCGATGATCGCATAATGCAGCTCTCTCTGTACCAGCTGTTCTTTATAAATAACCATGTTGTCACGCAGATAGTCGAAACCATCCTCGTTGTTGGTTACATATGTGATGTCACATGCATACTGTTCCCGTCTCTCGTCATTCTTCATGGAGTTTAAGATCACACCGACCTTCAGACCCAGGAACTCATGGACTTTACCCATCCACTCAGCATCTCGTTTTGCCAGGTAATCGTTGACGGTTACGATATGCACGCCTTTTCCTTCCAGCGCATTCAGATAAGCCGGACAGGTAGAAACCAGCGTCTTACCTTCACCGGTTCTCATCTCAGCGATACGTCCCTGATGCAGAATAATACCACCGATCAGCTGTACCCGGTAATGCTCCATATTCAGCACACGCTTAGCCGCCTCACGCACTGTAGCAAATGCCTCCGGAAGCAGATCATCCAGCGTCTCTCCCTCTGCCAGTCTCTCCTTGAACTTTCTGGTCTGATCCTTCAGCTCCTCGTCCGTCATCGCCTGCATCGTCGGCCGCAGCGCTTCAATCTGATCCACCAGCGGCATAATTCTTTTCAACTCCCTGGAACTGTGCGTTCCAAAGATCTTCTCAGATAATTTCATCAATCCACTCCTATAAAATCCAATTTATTTTTTGGTAACTGTTCAACACCTTCACAGTTACATTTCTTGTTACTATTTTCACTCTCCATAAAATTTCCCAGTGCATCCACCCTGGCCTCTTTCCAGTCTACTGCACCATGTTATATTCTAACACTTTACCGAAGAATGCACAAGTAAATTGTGCATCCTCACCCCGCATCCCTCACTCACATATTCCCTGCGGGCAAATTTCCCAAATATCTCCCAAATATCGCACCTATTCCACTCACCTTCCCTTTCCGGGTCAGTTTTTTCCACCGTCAGCCCGAGAGAGTTTGTGCCTGGGCAGGAGGCATTTTGCGGGCGCTTAGGGTAAGCTTTGAAATCCGACGCTTACGGAGACTTTCGCGAGGGTCCGCTGACCCTCGTGAACTGTAGTCGGAGTTAGCGGCTAGTTCAAAGTTGCCCTGCCCGCTGCCTCCTGCCCAGGCACAAACTCTCTCGGGCGTCCGTCTTAAACCACCCCCAAAAAAGAGAGAGAGCCACCACCCAGTGACTCTCTCCCGTTTACGATCTCAACAATTTTAGCACTCCGGCTCAATCAGCCCGTAAGTATTCCCCTTTCTCTTATAAACCACATTCACCTCATCCGTCTCCGCATTCCTGAACACATAAAAATTATGTCCCAGCAATTCCATCTGCACACATGCATCTTCCGGATACATCGGTTTAATACCAAACTTCTTGGTACGGATAATCTTAACCTCTTCGTCCTCCAGGAATTCATCCTCCACAAACTCTTTCTGGAAGTTTCCTCCTGCCTGCTGCTGATTGACGATCTTGGTTTTATATTTGCGAAGCTGACGCTCGATGACTTCCTCTACCAGGTCGATGGATACATACATATCGCTGCTCACCTGCTCGGAACGAATAATGTTTCCTTTTACCGGGATGGTAACTTCAATCTTCTGTCTGTCTTTTTCCACACTCAAGGTTACATGAATCTCTGTCTCCGGAGTAAAATACCGTTCCAGCTTACCAAGCTTTTCCTGTACGGCTGATTTCAGTCCCTCTGTAACGTCAATATTTCTTCCAATGATAATAAATTTCATGCTGTCCAACCCCTTCGCACTTTATTTTACAAGTAACTGTCTCTACCTTTACAGTTATGGAGTCAGAATCGATAAATACCACGGTCAGCGATTCCTTCCGGCTCCCTTGTAAGTGTCTTTATTATACCAATAATGCTTGAATTTTGCAACTATTTCGTGAAAATTCATAATTTTTACGCATCTTTTTCTGTCAAATCCAGAGACAGTTTTTTAAGTGTTCAGAATCTGTTATTTTTCGGAATAATTTTCACTCTTCTGACAAATATCCAGGACATCCTCCCACTTCATACTGCCGCCGAAGAGATCGAGCGCACTGCCGACCGTCACATCCACCCGGTTTTCCCCTGCCACGCGCAGCGTCTCCAGATCCTGAAAACTTCCCACGCCGCCGGCATAGGTGACCGGAAGCGGATGTTTCTTCGCCAGAAGCTTCACCAGCTCCACCTCGATCCCGGAAGCTTTTCCTTCCACATCTACTGCATGCACCAGAAACTCATCACAGCGGGAAGACAATTCCGCAATCGTCTGTTCCGATACGGGCACCTGGGTAAAATTCTGCCAGCGGTCTGTCACGATATAATACTGTCCGTCTTTTTTCCGGCAGCTCAGGTCCAGAACCAAGTGTTCCTTTCCTACGGCACGCTCCAGTTTCTCCAGATTCTCCCAGTTGATCTGCCCGTCCTTAAACACATACGAGGTGACGATCACATGCCTGGCACCGGCATCCAGAAAACTCTCCGCATTGTCTTCCCGGATCCCGCCGCCGATCTGCATCCCGCCCGGATAGGCTTTCAGCGCTTCTATTGCCTGCTGTCTCGTCGCTTCATAATAAGGCGAAGTTGCAGGATTTAACAGGATAATATGACCGCCGCGGATCCCACGGGACTGATAGAGGCGCGCAAAAAAGGGAGCATCCTGCTCAGCCACAAAGTTTTCCTGAGCCTGATCTCCCTGATCCCGCAGGCTGCCACCTACGATCTGTTTTACTTTTCCGTTGTGAATATCGATACATGGACGAAATCTCATAGTATTTCCCTCTCTTCTTCTGTTCTTTCTGTATGCTGTCACGTTGTAACGTGGTAAATTTTCTACATCATATCATTTTTCCAAATATACGGCAACTATTCTCTTAATAATTACCCCGCCATACATTTTCAAAATTACTGCGCACTCCGTGTCCGGCAACACACCTTGTAAGATATTGTAAACACAGTCTCAGAAAAAGAGAGGCGCTGTTCGTCACGTTCTCCTTATCGCCAGAGTATACCGTGCGAACAGCAGCCACCCATAGGATTCGATTCTTCTATTACCGGAAATTTACCGTGCATTCTGCTGATTTGCATCCCTGCTTCCGCCGCCGGTCAGATCCTCCACACCTTCTCCGATACCGTCTCCCACATCTTTGATTCCCTCACCGACATCCTCGCCGAGGTCTTCGATGATATTTCCATTCTCATCTACCGTACCTTCCCCGGAAGTGGCGCCGTTCATATTGCTGTTGCCGTCAGTTCCGTTGTTGTTCATATCCGTGTTGGTATCCGGAGCGGTTCCGTTGTTGTCGCCCGCGGGTACCTGGGAACCGTCGGTGTTGTTTTTATTTTCATTGCCATCCGTCGTATTTTCATCCTGTGTGTTGTTCCGGTTGTTGTTCGTATCGTCCGCAACATTGCCACATCCTGCTGCCAGTCCGAGCACAACGGTCATTGCGGTTACGATCAGATATCTCTTCCATACATGTTTCATATTCTGCATCTCCTTTTCTGCTGTGTCTGTAGCTTTCCACAGCATCCCTTTCCTTCATTTTTCAGGCATATAAAATATCCACCTGTACAGTTGTAGAATGTGTCGGAAAATGCAAAAATATACGGCCGCTTTTTGAAAAAACGACCGTATTCATGTTCTCTGTATTCTGTTTTTAATATTTAAAACAATTTTTTAAACTTATCCGATGACATCGCTCATCTGATACCAGCCCGGTCCTTTTCCTTTCAGGAACTTGGCTGCCTGGATCGCACCTTTTGCAAACAGGGTTTTGGAGTAAGCGGTGTGCTGGAATGTGATCACTTCATCGTCACCGGCAAAGATCACATCATGTTCTCCGACGATCGTTCCGCCACGGACAGCAGAGATACCGATTTCTTTGTCATCTCTCTGTTCTCTTCTCTGGCTTCTGTCAAAGGTATAATGATAAGCGTTGTCCAGTCCTTCGTTCAGGCTGTCTGCCAGTGCCAGGGCGGTTCCGCTCGGAGCGTCCACTTTCAGGCGATGGTGTTTTTCCACGATCTCCATGTCAAATCCGACTGCTGCCAGGGTCTGAGCTGCTTCTTTTACCAGTTTCATCAGCAGATTGATACCAAGAGACATGTTTGCGGATTTCAGGACTGCCACATGTTTGCTGGTCTCTTCCACTTTTTTGATCTGCTCATCGGTCAGACCGGTGGTACACAGTACAACCGGGATCTGTCTCTTTTCACAGTACTCTAACAGTGTGTCGGTCGCTTTTGCCGTACAGAAGTCGATCACGGCATCTGCCTCCACATCGCAGGTCCAGATATCGGTAAATACCGGATATCCGTTGTCTCTGCAGTCATTTAAATCAATCCCTGCTACGATTTCAATTTCAGGATCTTTCTCCACTAACTGGGTGATCACCTGACCCATATGGCCGTTGCAGCCATGCATGATTACTTTTACCATTTGCGTTCTCTCCTGTTTCTTCCTGCTGTCTTTATGCCAGTTTGATACCGAATTTTCTCATTTCTTCTGCCAGAACTGCCTGATGTGCTGCTTCCATCTCGGTCAGCGGCAGACGAAGCGGTCCTACTTCTTTGCCCATCAGGTTCAGGGCTGCTTTTACCGGGATCGGATTTACTTCGCTGAACAGCGCATGGACTAACGGCAGAGCCTTTAACTGCAGTTCGCAGCTTTCTTTTACTTTGCCTTCCATGAACAGAGCAACGATGTCATGTGTCTCCTTCGGTGCCACGTTGGACAGTACGGAGATAACACCTTTTCCACCCAGTGACAGGATCGGTACGATCTGATCATCATTTCCGGAATACAGATCGATCGCTCCGTCGCAGGCATGCATGATGTCTGCCACATGGCTGATATCTCCGGATGCCTCTTTGATAGCGGTTACATATTCTGCATTTTTTGCCAGATAAGCAACGGTGGATGCTGCCAGAGAGCATCCGGTACGGCTCGGTACGTTGTACAGGATCGCCGGTACTTTTGCTTCGTCTGTGATCGTTGTATAGTGTTTGATCAGTCCGTTCTGTGTTGCTTTATTATAGTAAGGAGTTACCAGAAGGATACCGTCTGCGCCTGCCTCAGCTGCCTCTTTGGACATCTGTGTTGCGGTTGCGGTAGAATTGGATCCGGTTCCTGCAACAACCGGGATACGATGATTTACCTTATCAATGGCAAATTTGATCGTTCTCATATGCTCTTCTTCGGTCAGTGTTGCAGATTCTCCTGTTGTTCCGCAGATAACGATAGCGTCTGTGCCGCCTGCAATCTGCTCCTCCAGTAATTCTTCTAGCTTGTCATAGTTTACTTCCAGGTTTTCTTTCATAGGTGTGACAATCGCAACACCTGCTCCTTCAAAAATAGCCATATCTATTTTTACTCCTTTCTTTTGCATAAATACTAAAGGTGCACCACCATCCGGAGGTCCACCTTTTAAGAATTCGCTATGAAATCATCACATGTTTTCTTTGGATAGCACTCCATCTTTCGATGACAGTCATGCCGTTCTTCACAGACACGCCCAAGAACCAAGTTTCAGGTTTCTTCGCCCTTTCGGCACTTTTTCCTTTCCTTTGCCTTCTTCTGCTCCTGAAACATCCGACAAATTACTGATAAAAAATGCAACCTCTACCTAAATTTGTAAAAACATTTTATTTTTTCAATCATATCATTATTCATTTTTATTGTCAATCCGCATATTCCAGTTTGCTCACAGAAATCTCGTATGCGGTCCGCTTCTGTGTCTCTTCCTCGCTGATTTTTTTCACATATTCCCGGCTCTGGATCCTGCCCCAGATCAGGACATGGCCGCCCACCTGAAAAGCGGATGCATATCTGGCATTTCTGCCCCAGCAGATGCACGGGATATAGTCCGATTTTCCATACGGCCGGTTGACAGCGATCAGAAGATCCGCGATTTCTCTGCCAAGCGGTGTTTTCCGGTAGACCGGCGGTTTACATATGTATCCATCCAGGAAAATGGCGTTGCTCTTCATATTTTCATCGTCATCTTCCACAAATTCCACCTCTCTGGCAAACACCGAGAGCACCAGCCGGTTTTTCTTTTCCTCATGGCGGTTGTAGGAGCGAAACTGCCCCATCACATGGATATACTCCCCTTCATAATCTTCGTTCACATCCACCAGACGCTCCGAGATCATGACCGGGATCCGGTCTTCGGAATCGCTGAGTCGTTTGACCAGCACATCTACCATATAAAAGCCCTCGCCGAATACCTGATGGCTGAATGTAAACTGGGATGCGATTTTTCCCATGATTTCCACCTGATTGTTTTCAATAATCTTATCTGTCATGATTGTAGTTCCCCTTCCTCTTTTTTGTATTTTGTATATTTTATATCTATTCCGTTTCTTCCATATTTAGAACCACATTTTGAAAAAAATTTTTTTATCCCTTGTAATCTGAAAAAAATGTGATAGACTTGTATCGTTGGAAATGCCCGTTTTACGGGCTCTTTATATGCATAGAAAGGAAATTGTTTATGAAAATCAAAAGAGAAGATATTCGTAATGTGGCGATCATCGCCCATGTAGACCATGGTAAAACCACTCTGGTAGACCAGTTACTTCGTCAGAGCGGCGTATTCCGTGCGAATCAGGAAGTCCAGGAACGTGTTATGGACTCCAACGATATCGAGCGGGAACGTGGTATCACGATTCTTTCCAAAAATACAGCTGTTTATTACAAAGATACCAAGATCAACATCATCGACACTCCAGGTCATGCGGACTTCGGCGGCGAAGTAGAACGTGTCCTGAAGATGGTAGACGGTGTTATCCTGGTCGTAGATGCGTTCGAAGGTGCTATGCCGCAGACCAAATTCGTTCTGAAAAAAGCACTGGAACTGGATCTGCACGTGATCGTATGTATCAATAAGATCGACCGTCCGGAAGCCCGTCCGGATGAAGTCATCGATGAAGTTCTGGAACTTCTGATGGATCTGGATGCTTCCGACGAACAGTTAGACTGTCCGTTCCTGTATGCTTCCGCAAAAGCAGGCCACGCTGTTCTGGATCTGAACGATACACCGGAAAATATGGAACCTCTGTTTGAGACGATCTTAAAATACATCCCGGCTCCGGAAGGTGACCCGGAAGCAGGTACCCAGGTTCTGATCAGCACCATCGACTACAACGAATATGTAGGCCGTATCGGTGTCGGTAAAGTAGACAACGGTAAGATCGCTGTCAACCAGGAAGTGATGCTGATGAACCATCATGATCCTTCCAAGAAGAAAAAAGTAAAGATCAGCAAACTGTATGAGTTTGAAGGCCTGAACAAAGTAGAAGTACAGGAAGCAGGCATCGGTTCTATCGTTGCTATTTCCGGTATCCCGGAGATCCACATCGGAGATACCCTGTGTGACGTGGAAAATCCGGAACCAATCCCGTTCCAGAAGATTTCCGAGCCGACCATCGCCATGCATTTTATGGTAAATGACAGCCCGCTGGCAGGTCAGGAAGGTAAATTCGTAACTTCCCGTCATCTGAGAGAACGTCTGATGCGCGAACTGAACACCGATGTCAGCCTGCGTGTGGAAGATACCGATTCTCCGGACTGCTTCAAAGTATCCGGTCGTGGAGAGCTGCATCTGTCTGTCCTGATCGAGAACATGCGTCGTGAGGGTTATGAATTTGCAGTAAGTAAAGCGGAAGTTCTTTATAAAGAAGACGAACGTGGAAAACTGTTAGAGCCTATGGAACTGGCTTACATCGATGTTCCGGAAGAGTTCTCCGGTACAGTCATCCAGAAAATGAGCGAACGTAAAGGTTCCCTGCAGGGTATGAGCACCGGAAGCGACGGTTCCACCCGTCTGGAATTCGAGATTCCTGCCCGTGGTCTGATCGGTTTCCGTGGAGAGTTCATGACTTCCACCAAAGGTACCGGTATCCTGAACACAAGTTTTGACGACTACGCTCCGTACAAAGGAGATATCCAGTACAGAAAACAGGGTTCCCTGATCGCTTTTGAAGCCGGCGAGTCCGTAACTTACGGTCTGTTCGCTGCACAGGAGCGTGGTACACTGTTTATCGGACCTGGCGAAAGAGTTTACGCCGGTATGGTTATCGGACAGAACGGTAAAGCCGAAGATATCGAGCTGAATGTCTGCAAGACCAAACATCTAACCAACACCCGTTCTTCTTCCGCAGATGACGCCCTGAAACTGACCCCGCCGAAAGTCCTGAGCCTGGAACAGGCATTGGAATTCATCGATAACGATGAGCTCCTGGAGATCACTCCTACCAGCCTGCGTATCCGTAAGAAGATTCTGGATTCCAGACTGAGAAAGAGAGCAAATCTGAAATAATCATAACTATAGATACCAAAAGCGGATGTATCTGTCAGACCGGCAGATACATCCGCTTTTTTCTTTCATTTATGACAATTTCAATCCCTTCACAATTACGAACCAAAATGCCTGTCTCAAAACCGGCTCTCGCATTATCCGCTTACTTCTTCCAGAATCGAATCCCAGCGGAGTCCTTCTTCTTTCTCCAGTTGATACCACGGACCGCCGTCTTTCCGGACAAACTGATTTGCCATATGCTGAACCATACATTCTTTTCCGCCAGCATAGTTCACCTGGATATCCGATATCATTCCATCATAATCTTCCGGATCCACGGAACTGTTCTTTTCCATTTTCAGATGGTTCAGATAGTTTGTGACTGTTTTGATTTTCTCTACATCGGACAGCTCATACCTCGTTTCTCCCAGGCGGGTAGATATGGTGATCCCGGTAACAGAACCTTCCGGCAAAAAACCTTCTTCTATCTGCTGCTGAACCTCCACCTGGCATTCATCTGCGGTTGTCTCCGGAGCATATTGCAGTGTGTCCAGGATCTGCATAACCTGTTTTTCATTTTCTTTCCACCATGCACTCTCGCCACATGGATTGATGATATGGATATCGCTCTTTTCACCCAGAAATACAATCTCCTCCCATATGCCAGGTGCAAAACCGTCTCTCGATTCTTCCAGGGCTTTTTCTCCTGCCAGCCGGATCTTCTTTTCTTCCAACCCTGTCCCACATGTTTCACCTGGATAATCCTTTTCGTACTTCACCAGAACTTCATTTTCTTTATCTTCCCCTCGATAAAAACTGATTCCATACACAGTATCCTGTTCTTCCGTCTGAATCTCATAATTCCATTCCTCCGGCAGCTGCAATGTGAGTGTTCCATAAGGACCTTTCAGTGAAACCTCTGTTGCCGGTACAAATGTTCCGGATTTCTTTTGAAAGATCCAGATGCCGGCTCCTGCCAGGATCACCACAACAACTGCCAGAAAAAATCTCCACCGATATAGTCTTTTCTTCATGCTTCCGTCCCCCTGTCTGCCTAATCTTCCACCGTTTCTATCATCGCCTGCAACTCTTCCAGGCTGATTCCGATTTGCAGACTGATCGAATACGAATATCCTCCCTGCTGCCAGATCGCCAGTTCATACACATCGCTGTCTCCCTTGCAGGTGACTTCTGCCTCTCCCACGTTGATCGTAGTCTCCTGGCTGTATGTGTTGTATACGCCGCTGTTATCTTCATCATCCCCCTGTGATTTTCTGAAATACACTTCCTGATCATCCCCGGTATAGCGGATCTCAGCCAGCGTATCATCATAGGTAAAATACTGGGTTTCTTTCACGGTAAATGGCAGCTCTCCGATCTCTTTCACGATAAATCCCACCGCATCGGAAAGTTCCTCCACGGAACCGTACTCCTGCATCGGATTTGGCATCTGCGCTCCGTCATCTGCCACATCCGTAGTAGTCATATCTTCTTCCTCACTGACTGTTTTGTCCGGATGTAACATATGAATTCCATAAGCAGCTCCCACGACCAGTGCGCAACACGCTGCAACCGACAGATATTTTGTCCATTTTTTCATGGTTTGCACCTTTGCCTTTCGTTCTCTTTCCGAGACATGGCGCAGGATCTGTTCTCTTGTTTCCGTTGTCAGTTGGATATTTTCCATGATTTCATGATATCGCTTACTCAAAATCATACTCCTCTCTCAGGACTTCCCGCAGTTTCTCTCTTCCTCTTCGAAGGTCAGACCGCACGCTGCCCTCCTTTTTCCCTAGAATCTCTGCAATCTGTGCCGTTGGAAATCCTTCATAATAATACAGATGAATCGCTTCCCGGTAACTTTCCGGAAGTCTCTTTACCGCATCCCACACAAAAGTCAGATCTTCCCGTTCCTGCGCGATCAGCTGATCCTCCAGCTGGTCTGCCTGACGGATCTTATTGTAAGCGATCTTATTTTTACTCAGATTCGCCGCCACCCGGAAGAGCCATGCCTTTTCGTGCTTTTCATTTTCAAACACCGGACGGTTCTCCAGATAACGGATCAGTGTTTCCTGCAGGATATCCTCTGCATCACTCATATTATGTACGTAGGTATACGTAAGCCGCAGCACAGCATCTCCATACACATCCAGAATCCGTTCCGCAAGCACCTCTGCCTTCTGCTTCCCGGCAATTTTGACCGCCTTTTTCTGTTCTGTCTCCTTTCGGATCACGGCAAATATCTGCCCGATCTTTTGTTTCTCCTTTTCCACGAACAGATACCACACAGCGATCCTGTCTCTGATCCCTCTTTCCACCATCCACGTTTTGATACCCGTCAACGTTCCGGTCTGATAACCCATCATCGTTTCCCGCTCCTGCCTCTCTTTGTTTTCGGTTTCACTTTCTATACAGTTCAGCCTGCAAAAATGTTGCAGTTTTTTTCAATTTTTTTATATAACATGAAACAATGATTCCCCTATAACAACTGTTTCTGAATCTCCTGTATTTCTTCCAGATCCTCACCTGTCATATCTGCAATTTCTTCCGGACTTTTTCCCTTTCGTAACATATTTGTTATAATGCTTGCAACTCCTTCTTTTTTCCCTTCTTCCCTTCCTTCTTTTCTACCTTCTTCCCTCGAAGCCTGCATCTGCGAATGATAATCCCGGATAGCTTTTTCCCTTGCCTCGTATTCTAAGCGTTTTTTCTCATCCGCGCTCATATGTTTTAACATCTCATACGCTTCGTCTATATAAGAGTCTTCTTTTGCCATCTTCTCAAACTCCTTCCTGCTTTTCGCTCCCAGGAAACGCATCCAACGGATAATTCCGGACTCATTCTGTTCTTTCTCCGGCAGCTTTTTCAGTTCCAACACATGGATCTCAAGCAAATCTGTATTTATCGTCCGGATATTCTGTATGTAAGATTGTCGGCAGCAAAATGGTTTCTTCGATCTCTTCCGGTTCTACACCCAATAATGCTGCGATCATTCCCTGCCTTACCCTTGCATTTTGCATCAATTCTTTAAAGCAGAAATCTACGGTTGGAAGCATGATAAACTCTTCTCTGTTTTGCGTTTCCTGTGTCATTGTTTTTGTCTCTTCGTTCATTGCGTCTCCCTTTCCTTCTTACAGGACAAAATACGGAGACTTTCTTTCTATAGTACCATACTTCTCTCTTCCATCAAAGAGAACGCATTTCATTGACGACATAACTTTATTACAAAATCCCTAAAGAAAATGTCCATATTCTGTCCTATATTCATTTTTGTATATACATCGGATATTTTCTCAGGACTCTGAGTATTAGATATGTGTTTCCGATATGTGAATTAGATATTTTTATCCGTCCCCAAATGCTCACGGATACTATAAATTTTTATCATTGTAACAGACTCCTTCCATCTTTGCAAGATTTAATCTTCATAAAAACGTCTTTACTTCCTCAATTTTAGTGTTTCTGCCAACCACCCAGAAACGGATTCCGGAGGCATGGGGAGGCAGCCTTTTGCTGGTGCTTTTAGCACAGATGAGATCCAGTCCTTAGAAGAACTTGACAGTGAGCGGCTCTC
>ERZ838483.606-NODE-606-length-43466-cov-6.026860_pt1 | contig 43466 bp, 49 predicted proteins | sample MGYA00519939_ERZ838483 | MGnify/ENA primary metagenome ERZ838483 (study PRJEB31850, sample SAMEA3708836) | human gut metagenome | biome: human gut; feature: human-associated habitat; material: faeces | place: China | collected 2014 ... | reverse complement strand
AAGTTTGGAACCCTGGGGATAACCCTGAGATAGAGATTGCTCTAGCTTGACCCGGGATATTATACTGGAAGTCACCTGCTTCCTTATCCGTAAGTAAATCTACAGCATCCTTAGATGAGATCTTACCAGTCATAGCAATTTCATTAAGTCTATGATCTAAGTCCTGATAGTACTCTTTAAGCATCTCAGTGACAGGCTCTCTAATGGAATTAGGAGTACCTTTAGAGGTAGCCATAGTGAGCAGCATTGAGACCTTCTTTGGGTCACCCCCAGTGAAGATCTTCTGGACAAACCCTTGCCCGATAACCTTCATATCATTAGAATTCAGGGAGATACCCGCATCCTGAAGTACTTTCCTGAAGGCCTCTTCAGTAGGAACCGCAGTACCCGTAAGGTTAGCTATAAGAGTATTACCTAGGTACTCTTCATAGAGAGCATCACCCCGCACCTTCCCAGCGGCCTTAAGGTTAGCCTGAGCAGTTCTCTTAGCGTTCCTGATTGCCTGATCAAGGTACTTAGTTCTAGGTGTCTCTACATTGTTATTGGAGAGGTACTCTTCATCCTTAAGTTGGCTGAGGAGAACATAGTTGCCATCCTCAACATACTTGTCAATATCATCACACCAATGAGAGAACTCCATAGCATTGTCAGTAGCCTTTACAGTCTCTGCATTGACAAGCCATGCCTTAAGGTTATCCTCACCCAATAGCTCTCTAAAGGTAGTTCCTTTGATAAATGGAATCTCTTTATCTGCAATACTCTCAATAAGCTGAGAACCATAGCGAGACTTAGAGGCCATCTGGAAAGCATTGTTGAGAAGCTTATATTGCATCTCAGGGGAATAGTTAGCCCCCGTAGTTCTCCCCATTTGATCAAGGTAATTCAGGAAAGCTTGACCTGCATTAGGTGACCCTGAATTAATGATCGTAGCAATGTTAGAGGAATCAGCAATAAGAGATTTCTCAGTTTCCCATTTATCCTCTACAGCTTCCTTCTGAGCGATTACCTTTAGACGACCCTCAGGAGAAGTCTCAAAGAAACCCTCCTTAAAGAACTCATCATCCATAGAGTAACCAAAGGAATCAGCAAGATCCTTTTGGCTCTCTTTAGCGTACTGATAGAACTCTGAATCTACTTCAACCTGAGACTTACCAGCAAGCTTATTCGTATTAACCTGTTCATTAACAAAGTCCTGATAGGTCAGGTTGTATGCCATTCGACCATGCAGATACTTAAGTCTAGACATAGCAAATGGATTGTCCTGAAACGGAATACGATTATTCTTGATATCCTGCTGATACTGCTCAATAGAATGACTTTGGAAATACTTATCAGCTAAGTCCTCTACTTCTTTCTTCTTTACCTGTTGACGCTTTGCTTCATCAATCTGATACTGATCGAAGTCTTTAGATGCCTGCTTAAAAGCTAGACCTAAAGCATTCACCCAGTCACCTTCGAGGTCTGCAGTAACTTTAGAAGAATCAATGTTAAGGTTTGCACCCTTATATTCCCCGAGCTTAGCTAAGCCAGAATTGAAGTACCTCCAAGTACCCATCTCATTAGCAATGGACGTAGTACCTGCTGTATTCTTATAAGCCATTAGTAGTAATAACCTCCATAGGAACCTCTACGGTTATACCCCTGATTCATCGCACCTGTAAAGTTCTGCATGTAATCAAGGAAGTTAAACATGCCTTGGTTTTGTGTCTTAAGGGTACTGTAGTTAGCTATAAAGTTATTCATGAAGCTAGTACCGGTACCCATAGTAGACGAAGAAGTAGTAACACCTGTAGTAGATGTACCTAAGACATTCGCACCTGCAATACCAGAGAGACCCGCAGAGCCCCCAACACTAGAGGTACCTGCAACAACCGTCTCTCCACCCACAGTACCCGCAATGGTACCACCAGTACCACCTACGGTACCTGCAGCACCTGCAAGAGCACTGCCTGCACCTGCTGTAGCTGCACCAATAGCTGCACCTTTAGCGGAACTATCGAGGAATTCCATAACGTAACTCATGCCACCCTTATATTGGCTCTTGAGTTGATCTCTAGCCTGCTCTACAGAATTCTTCATCTGGACATATAGAGCATCCTTCTGAGATCTAATGTTAGTTACATCAGTCTCATAGGCATCCTTAAGAGCAGTCTTTTGTCGCAACACTGCACCTGAGATTGATCTTTTGATTTGTCCTGCAGTTCGCCCTTCGTAACCTGTCTCAGCTAGAGAAGCTTCAACTGTAGCGTTATTCTGCAAGGCGTTATAAGACAACTGAAATAAGTTGCTCACAGCATTATCATAGGCACTCTGCTCTTGTCTAGTCAATTGGTTCTGATTCCAATTGTAGTTCATCTGAGCATAGTACATCTGTTTCTTGAATGCTTTAGTGAGAGATCTGTTGTACTTTGATTTCTGCCACAGGGAACTGCCACCTCCTGCAACTGCACCGATTACTGCACCTGCAGCAATTATTCCTGACATAGTTCCTCTCTATTGTTAGTTAATAACTGCCACTCATCAGTAAACTCTTTCTCTGCTTCCTCTACAGTAGATGCGTTACTAGCAAAGAACATTGTAATGTAGGTGTCCTCAAAGGCACTAAAGACCTGCCTACGGCCATCCATACCTTTCAATACAGAATAGCCAGAGATCTCCTCTAGGTGATCCCCTACGACAACCTTACAGTCCCCACTAACGATAACCACTGTAGGAATCTTAATGAAAGCACCTGCACCAATCTCACCCTTTCTCAATAGAATGGTTCTAACGTAACAGCCTGCCCACAGGAAATGATCTACTTCAATAGGTGCCTCAGGCAGAGACAGAGTAGCCATAACAAGACCTTTACCAATCTCTTGCTCCATAGGCGCCATACTAGGCAGAGCACCTACCATAGCTTTCTTAAGAGTTAATCCCTTTCTCACGTCTGACTATTCCTCCGAATATAATATCCTTCCCAACCACCAGAGATAAGGTTCACAGGCAACGGATTATCTGAAGTAACTGTAATCTTAACCTCAGTACTATTGTCCTGCACAGGGAACTTAAACTTACCTGTTGCTACTCTATAGGATCCTAAGACTAATGGAGATTCACTTAAGACCTTAGATGTACAAGTGTACTTGAAGTGCTTATTCTTGACATCATTGTCTACAGACACATCAAAGGTACCGGAGTTACTATAGTTAAACCAATAGTATCTCAGTTGTAATCTGCCTTCATCTTCAGAGATCGTAGCACCGTCAGAAGTAGTTTTCTTAATCATTGGTCTAGACAATACAACATCAAATTCATATTGCCTACCTACGAAGTAAGTCATGCCTCTGAGATCCCCAGTCACCTTAAAGACACCATTATCATCCCAAGAGGATACCTGATGATAGTAGCCATCAGTACCAACTAGACAATACGTAGCTGAGCCAATCTTAGGAACAGCACCATAGACATCCTTTAGGGAGACCTCGGTATAGTCATTGTAGGCACTGTACTTATTAGTATCAGGGATGACATAGCGTACCTTACGATCCATAAAGTATCTTACAGGCTCATCAGAGAAGTCTACTGCCTGACCTGTAAGCCTGCTCTTCTCTAAGAACAGTCCGCCATCAGTGTTAATAAGGAAGTAGATTTCAGAGCCTACGAACTCTGCAAGTAAGACCTGAGTACCTTCATATCGGAATGTCCATTTGCACCATGACTGCTGCATACTCTGGGAATTCTGAATGATGTACTTAAAGATCCATACAGTGTTAGGATGAGTACGTGAACACAGTGTGATTACATTGTCTGCAGTATTACCAGAGAGCCTAAAGATTCCCTTAGGAATATACGTAGGAACATGTGCAGCTACGTCCTCAGCATCCTTAAGATCAGCTACGTCCTGTACCGTATAGTATCTCATAAGAGAGCAATAGTTAACTCTGTTAGAGATAAAGAAAATACTTTGTCCTACACCTAAAGGCTGAGCATCATCACTGTAATCAAAGGAAGTGATTTGATCAACCTTAGCACTCTTAGGTGTCATTACGCCATCGCTAGAGAGAACAAATTGTCCCTCTCTAGAGAACAACATTAGTTCCCTGCTGAATGGTACTGCATGTGTTAGAATACAGACTTTGTTTGAAGATACAGCAAGGTCAATTGGATCAGTATCAGCAATAGTAGCTGCTGATCTAAACCAGAAATTAAAGAAATCAGCAGAAGCACTGAGGATAACATTTTCACCGCTGATGAACCCTAAGCGATTTCTGTAGAAGAACATATCATTCAGCGTTTCCCCTACGAAGCTAGGCTCAGGATTGCTGTCCTCATCACCTACTGCTCTATCAGTCCAAGTAAGTCTTTTGAAGTGGAAGGAGCCATCAGATTCTCTTACGAGAGCATGAGGCATACTAGAGTAATCAAATTTATACTGAATGTTTGGTGCGGCACACTCTAGCCACGCATTCTTACCTTCATTGTAGTTAACATAGTAGTCATCATCAGCCGAGTTAGATTCACCCTTAATGCGCATGATGTAACCATCAGGAGCAGCAGGGGGAAGCTTAGAGACACTGTTAACGTAACCCTTCAAGACATATGCATTAGTGTTGCCAAAGCCATCCTTAACAACAACATTAGGCATATCCCAGCCAGTCTTAGCTTGGATGGAAACTACGGAATCACCAAAGACATAGAAGTTATAAGCATTGAAGTTGAAATCAGGATTCTTAGCGAACCCCATAGAGGCTCTGCCGCCAACCTGTCCTAATAGCCAATCATAGGTAGTTGCTCCCTTATCAGCACTCTGAGAACCTGTAGCTAAGTCTACAAGTTTCTCTGCAATGTACGCAGAGGTAGTCTGTACAGCCTGCTTAGCTTCACCACCATCAGGGGTAATGACACCACACATAAAGGTACTGCCCATAAAGAGAGCATAGGTCTTAGCATAGGAGGCATTCTTAATGTACGCTAGTGCAGTATCCTGACCCTTTTGAGAGGTAGTAGAACTAGACATACCAACGGTTTTACTACGGTTCAGAATGAACGTATAGTCTGCAACAGTGACTGCTCTAAATTCATCATTAGCATCCGTGACATTAAGATAACTAGCATCATTGTCAATAACAACTTTCTTTTCATTACCTTCAAAATCCCATACCTTTAGAGACCCGCTGGACATACCTAAGATATACTGCTCAGTCTCGTCTCTGTTAATGACATGATACTTAGTAGTGAGTGGATCTACTCTGTCCCCAAGTCTCTTAATGTGAACTGTAGGAGGTCTCTTTTGCAGGCCATCGACTTCACTAGAGAAACCATTGATCTGCTCCTCTACCTGATCAGCAAACCTAATGATATCCGGTTGCTGAGATACGCCACCCTTATAGGATACTGTTGATTGCGACACTAATGGCATCCCTATTAGCTCCTCTGGATATACTGAGAAATGTATTGGTCATCATTGAGGATATTATAGTTACCCGTAGTTAGATCATAGTCAATGATATCTGCATAGGCACTAGATTCCTCAGTCATCAGATGCGTATTCAGGTCATCTGAAGTAAGATATCTCATCTGAAAGATTCTAGCTGCACGACAAGTAATGAACTTACGGAATACCTCAGGTAACTCCTCAAAGTCTAATCCTCTAACCAGAGTATCTAAAGTCAAACCCTCAGGGAACTCATTGGTCTGCGAAAGAATGTCGAAAAAATAGCCGGATCGTCTGATCAACTTATAACCACTGCTGACAAACCTAAGATAATTATTAGGGCAGGGAACTAAGTTAGTATCAGCGTCCGGCAATAAAGCTACTGAATCTTCAATATTAAAGTCCCATCCTCTTGATTGAATCTCTTTAGAGACACTATCGAGAATCCTCACTGCATTCAGAACGTCTACATTCAGTTCATCTTCAAGTGAGTTGACAGGACTAGAGCCTACAGCAGATAAAATCTCATTCACTGCATCTAGTTTGTTAGAAGGAGTGACAATCATAATTTATCCTTTGTAGTAGTATTTTATAGTTGTTATTATGTATTATTTGGGAGCTGCAGGGATCTTAGGCTTCCTAGAGACTACCTTAGGTTTGACTTCAGTAGGGGCTTTAATCAAACCTAATTTAATCTTTTCTTCTACAGTCAAACGGGAGCCTTTCTTAGAACCCCCGTTGACATAGAAATAGGAATCCTTAATGTCGGATTCCGAGTACATTACGCACCAATCTGAGTAGTCTTAACGAAGAGACCCACGGCTTCAGGACGAAGACCACCGTGACCCACAGCCATCTTAGCGATGATCTGATCAGCCTGATATTCAGCTCTGCGAGCACGTTCCATAGCGAGATCCTTCAGCTTAAGGGCACCCACAGCGGAACGGTGGAAGGCGATACCCTGAAGGACAGCCGCAGAGATCTGCTTCTTAAGAGCGTGCTTACCATCAACACCATTGTTCAAGAAGTTCGGGGTTTCCACAATTTGGAAGCCACAGACATTCTGGAGCTTGCCCGTATTCGGATCAAAGATAGCAGCAAAGTTAGCAGCATCCGGCATAAGGGCACGGCAGATAGCCGAATAACCTTCGGGGGAGACAAGGAAATAACGGTCACCTGCCGGAACCCAATTCTTCGTAAACTGAGCACGGGCATCAATCAGACCCTGCAGGAGGATGTTGCCATACTCCGTAGTCGTAGCTTCAGCAAGACCCGTAACATACTCAAATGCCTTGCCCGTACCCGGATTTCCAAGAGTAGGATTATCAGGGATGTTCTCAGGCATACTATCGGCAGTCTTAGCACCCGTGTTAGCAAGTTCATTGATAGAGGCACAGTCGAAAGCCTGAGCAAGAGCTTCACCAAGCTGCTTCGAGTATTCCGTACGGACATCATAGTGATTCATTGCATCATCGATATCCGTGATAAGAGCATCAGCCGTGAGGAGACCATCAATAGCAATCACTCGCTCCGTGTTCTCCATCTTCTTACGCTGATCATCTAAGGAGTTACCCGGGGTAAGATACTTAGCATGAGTACGACCCATGACAGCGAAGCTGGCACTTTTCCCGTGCGGAATAGTACGAACAATCTGTTTGTCCATCATGACAGACGTTCTCGTGAAAGCCGTAAGGACTTCACCAGAGAAAATCTTCATGAACAGCTCATCACGATCAACAGCGCTCAGATTCTGACCAGGATTAGAAATAGAATTAGTGGTTAACGCAGCCATTTTATTATATTCTTATTGTAGTTATATTATTGTTATTAGGAAATGTTTTTATTATGGGTACGTTACAACTGAGTATAGTACATCTTCATTTCGATAGCTCTAGTGTAACTGGGGTCAGCACCATAGCGGGGGTCACTCATAGCCTCCACTACTTCCTGCTTACTTGAGAAGCCCTTATAGCCACCCGTAGTAACCCCACCACCCATAATAGTAGGATTACGTGTTCCTTGCTTAGCAATCATCTTAGCTTTCATACCCTCAAACATAAGAGTAACAGCTTCAAGATTGTTGTTGTCAATAGCTCGATTAAAGGAACTCAGAACCTTATTAGAGAGGTTTCCTTGTGCCCACTCAATAACCTTGTTGTACGCCTGTTCTCCACCTGCTGAATTATAGACAGCATTAGTGAACTCACTCTCAAGGTTCTGTCGTGATTCAATGAAACCCTCAATGACCTCTGAAGGATAACCTGCCTGAGCAAGGTCAGCCATAGTCTTACTAGACAAGGCACCATACTCATTGTATTCCTTAATGGCCTGATTGAAGTCCACACCTTTAGCCTTAAGATCCTTACCAAGGGCATCTAAGGTTTTCGTGTGCTTATCAATCTTTACATTAAGGTCACCCTCAGGTTCCCCCTGTTGTGGTTCTGCCTGAGGTTCACCCTGATGTTCGCCTTCAGAAGGCTCACCCATAGGGACAGCACCATTACTGCCACCATCCTTAAGCATACCCGTAGCTTCATCATCATCATCAAGGGTAAGCTGCTGAGTACCTGAGATCATAATATCGACACCATTGTCGACACTAAGACCATCACTATTCAAGTTTGTTGTTTCTTCGCTCACCTGTTACACCCCCTGTTCCTGTTGAGCTTTGTTGTTATCTACTGCCATCTGAGCCTGAGCATCAATACCCTGCTGGGCAGCATACTGTTCCATCATTGCCTGCTGTTCCTTAGCAACCTGTTCAGGAGACTTAACGAGACCCGTAGCATCAATCTGAGCACTCGTGAAGATACGCATAGCTAAGTTCTGCTGATTGATCATCTGCATGATATCAGGGAACTGAGCAAGTACCTGAAGTGCCTGAGACAAGTTAGCAAAGTCATGACCACGACCCAAGGCATCAACACCAGTGATGACCGTAGGTTCAATCGTAGCGAACTGCTCAGAGATAGTCGGAAGGCTGCCATTAGACTGCATCTGATTGAAGATACAGGACACTAAAGGCAACTGAAGTTCCTGAGACAGGAGACTATAGACACCCCCTAAGGTATCCTCAAGTTCCTGAGCCATATATCTGATTTCTTCTGCTGTTCTTTAATATTATCGGGGAGGCGTTACTTCCCCACTTATAGTTACCTATAAGAATAGACTATATCTTACCTAAAGGTTTCTACATTTCGAGCCACTTGGCTCTACTCCTTTCGGATAGTCGTTACACTCACTTAACCTTCTTAGCACCTGTAACCCTAGCCCAAGATTTACCCTTCCAAATATTTTGGATAGTCCCACGAGAAACGTCTATTTTGTGGCGATTCTTAAACTGTGTAGGTGTCAATCCACTATCTCGGAATTTGTAAATAAAGAGTACTTCTTCCGTAGTTAGCTTATGCGTCCCAATAAGTTCCCCATGTTGTTCCATGTGTAAACCGTTGCCCCAACAGTGTCGAATATTCTGTTTAGCAGTACACCACTCTAGGTTGCCCACAGAGTTGTTATAACGGTTCCCATCCTTGTGATTAACTTGAGGGTAATTATTAGGATTCGGAATAAATGCTTGAGCAACAAGACGATGCAAAGGAACAAACTTAGAGCAATGATCTGCACCTAAATGTACCTTCACATATCTGTTGTTCTTGGTTATAGATGTACCTTTAACCCATTTACCATTATCCTCATTAAAGATTGTTCCATCTTCAAATAGGGTATAATTATGGACACATGGAAAAGGTAATAATTCATTAAGGTTGGTTTTTCTCATAGTTAAAAACCTCGTTAGCTCGGTATTGTCCCAGAGGGATGTTCACCGAATTAGTAGAATTTATAGAGAGCCACTTTTATTTAACCCTCTCAGCCTGCCGTTGCACACTAGAATTAAGCATGAAGCAATAAGACAATCTCTGTTCGATACCCTGAGATACCGCATAGCAGCCCTGAAGGTCAGTCTGTTTGTTTGTCTGCATTGCAACAATATCGTCCTGTCGACCTCTTACGAAAGCCCCATTCTCAGCTTTAGTAAGAGCCTTAATGTTAGTCTGACAGGAAGGAGACACTAGGTACAAGACCTTAGCACAAATCATAGCCATATCGTTAATGGCATGCTGAAGGTTCTCTAAAGAGATCAAGTCACCAAGGTAATCTTCAACAAAGGATCGACCATAGGATTCCCCATCTTTCTTAGTGAATCTCACAGGGATCCAAGGACATTTGCCATAGGGATACGTCTGTTCTGATCCGGGGATAATGGTATTATTTACTTCCTGATAGGATTCCCAAGTGGATCCCTCTAAGGTATCCCCACGGACAAGATAGGTATGAGTGTAGATGTTAACCTTCTCAGAACGATTAACCTCATTACCTGCATTGCCTAAGAGACTTAAGATACTCGGAGGGATAGTCCCCTGAGCTAAAGTATCTCTAGCGACAATCTGAAGTACATTGCCGATAGCATCTCTTTCAACTACAAAGTTTCTGAGAGTGTAGCACTTCATGCCACCCTCTAGAGGAGGCAAAAAGAGCAACGCATTGCCAGCAACAATGAGCTGTTTGATGCACTCAAAGAGCGTAGGTCTAAGACCATTATGCTCCATATACTTCACCATAGCAGCCTCCATCATAGACAAGCCGTACTCTATGGTATCCTTAACCTGATCGTTGCCAGATGCCTGTAGTGCCTCATTAGATGCAGTATCTAACCCAAGTCTAAAGAAAGGCTGACCCGGGGGAAGCAAAGATAACAACAACTTAGATGCTAAGTTATTGAGACCTCTAGCCCCAATAGAATTATAAGGTGTCGTATAGGCAGTGCCACCATCATCAGATTCCTTAGGGAACAACTGAGGGATAGTATAGGTAGCATTCTTCTCTGCTCTCTGGGTATACTGATCTCTGTCCGTAGACAATCTTTCGTATACCTTTTGTGCACCTTCAGCAGTTTGATTATCTAGTTTAGTTTCTGCCATTATTACACAATATTACGTCCCGTACCCCCGGCACCACTAATGTTAACCTTAAGACTGCTCTTACGTTTCTTAGAGGTTGTCGACTGGGCGGTAGTAGAGACAGCTTTAGATCCCTTAGAGGAATCATAGGTCTCATTAGCACCTGTACCACCACTGTTCATGATACTCTCACCAACCTGAGGGTTGCTAGAGGGGTTAACTGCAGTAGTGGCCTTAGTATCATCGTAACCCTTAGTACCAACCGAAGTGTCTACAGTGGGAGTAGTCTCAGTAACCTCTTCATTTTTCTTAAAAAAACGATCAATCGTACCGGTAGATTTTTTCTTACCACCTCTTGAATTACCGATATGATGATTACGATCCTGCCAAGATGAATCTCCACGTCCCATTAGACAATATTCCTTCCGCTAGATGGACCAATCATGTTAACCTTAAGAGACTTCTTGCCTCTCTTCTTTCCTTTAGTTAACTGTTGCTTCTCTGATTCTGCTTCAGTAGTGTTAGTTGTATCTGCATTCACAAACCCTAACTCAGGAGCAGGCGCTTCAGTAGTCGATTGACCAGAGTTACTGTGGCCACCAATAAGGCCACCAGTGGCGACCTTAGCTACTTTCTTAAAGGCTCTACTGATTTTCTTGAATATGCCCATTAATATCCTCTTTACTTAAATAATAGCAATTATAAATATGGAATCCTTTAGAGACATAACTATTCTTTAACATAGGAGCACACCAATCATTGACACTCCCAGTTTGAATATAGTCACACTCATCATTCTTTAGACAATCAATTAAATAATCAGACAACGCTCTAGCAATGCCTGCTCCTCTTTTAAAAGATACAGTCCATTCTTCATTAAGGATTCTTTGCTTATCAGAATACCAAGGGTAACCATAGGATAACAAACAGCATCCCACTAGTTCATCTGCAGATTGACTATAGAAACCAATAATACGATAATCATATTGGTTATTATTCAATACTACATCTTTAACAAAAGACCTAATATAGTCTTTATCTAAGTTTCTTATGAAGGATAAATTATTAGGATTATCTATAATAGATTCCATACATTTATCTAGAGCCTCCATAGCTGTCTTTAAGTCTACAATAGGTTTAACATAAAGTTTACCTATAGACCCCCTATAGTCCCCCATAGTATTCGTCATCCTTTTTTAATTTTTTATATTACGTTAGTGCCTACACCCTTAGCTTTGTCTAAGGATACCTTAAGACCTTTCTTACCCTTACGAGCCTTCTGTTCTTCAGTCTCCTGAGCACCAAGCTCCGGTTCCTGAGGTTCAACTACAGGGTTGTCTAAGGCAGGTGCCTGAACTTTCACTTCAGGTGTCTTAGGCTTTGAAAACAGTGCACCGATTTTAATCACCTATATGGTTTTGTTCATTGAACTTATTTTCAAGGAAGTCAAGTACATCCTGTACACCACCACAGTAATCAATGGTAGGCTTATAGCGGATCATCTTGCGTACATCAAAGATCTTCTGAAGTCCCTCCAACAAGTCTTTCGGGACAGCCGGAAAGTTGTCGAAGAGGGGTTCATCAGGATCACTTTTAGTGGTATCTTTGATATCAATTTTCATAGATTCGTCTTTCACGATTATCTATCTCCTAGTGTGGTGAATTTATTATCAACTATCTGTCGTCTTAATAGGGACGATTTTATCAGGTGTCCAAAGGGTATCTTTAGTGTCCCCTTGTCGAAGAATATAGGCCATTCTAGCTTGCAGCAAAGCATCATCTTCAGTAAGGCCAGCTTTCTTGTAGGTATTAACTACAGTCTCCCATAGTTTATCCTGAGGGACATCCTTAAGGATCCTCTCTGCTCTTACTGCTCCAATACCGGGGCAACCTTTATAGCCATCAGCAGTGTCTCCTACTAGTGTCTGAAACATATGCCAATAATTAGCTTTATCTTCATCGAGCCAATAGATTTGATCTTCATTTACTCTATAGAAATGAGTAGGAAGAGTTTTGAAATCCTTATCCATTGACACAATTAAGGTTGTATCAGGGGTACTATTAATACCTATTACATCATCAGCTTCTAGAGATTCACTAGATTTAGATTCATAGTTATTTCTGATCCAATCCACTAATCCATAGTAGCAAGTAGGCTTTCTTTTATCAAGCCTATTGTTTTTATAATCAGGCATTAAGTGCTTCCTAAAGTTATCATTAGGATCACTAAAGACAAACGAATAGTCATTCATTTCGACATTATGGTTTGTCTTTAGCATACCTTTAATACCACCAATAATCTCTTCAAATTGATCTATTGCATCATCCAAATAAGCATGACAAGTATATAGACCATCTCCCCAATAGATATCCTTTTGGACAGCTGAAGAGGCTTTATAGGCCAATAGATCTCCGTCTATCAGCCCAATGTATTCTTTAGTAGCGCTCATAGGATGATGCAAGCTCAGCGCCAGAACGAGTAAGCAGCCATCGATTGCCTGCCTGTCGAATGTACTTATTGATTGACGTAATGTGACCTCGAGAGGCCATCTCAGCAATCATTCGTGCATTGTATCGACAATAGTCTGACTGAAGTTTAGGATGAACTTCACCAATGTAAGCAAGAGCACTGCAGTAGTTACTCATCTCAGCGTTACGCTTGTGAACAATAACCTCCCCAGTACTCTTCTCTTCTGTATAGAAATACTTAGGCATCTTCATAACTACCCTCCTCCTCTGTAGTGGTATCTGAAGTCACACTGTAACCGAGCTTCATAAGGAGGTCATGAATGATCTCTTCAGGAGCCCAATCCTTCCAAGTTTCAGGTTCCGGCTCATAGTTAAGCACAGTCTCACCATTAAGAGTGACTACAGCACCATAAGCAGGGACATTGCCATACTCATCATGCTTAACCTTCCACTTCCACATAATATGGATGTGATCAATGCTGCCCTTAGGAGCCTTATAGTCACGCAGCAGTGCTGCCTTAGTTTCTTTAGTCATACCAGTGTTTTCCATAGTAGTAATTAATGACAAGCTGCCCAGTTACAGCCAATCTTTCCTTCAGTATCAAGTTGACATTTAAAATTAAAGAATGCCTGAGTTTGTCTCATGGATTCCTGAGCAATCCTACAGCAATCTTCAGCGATTTCCTTAGTGCGACAAGCTATCTGACACTCATCATGAATCCATGCCACCATAGCAAAGTCACCATCCCAGCCGTGCTTATAGCCAGCCTTACGCATATTCTCTTCTACAAGACACACCCATTTCTTACAAACGAGAGCACCTGCAGATTGCAATAGAGTATTCAAAGCTGAGTGTTCAGAGCGTACATAGATAACACGTTTGTCCAAACCCAAGACACAATGGGTGATCTCAAGAGAAGGGCTATCAGGATGATACCGCTTACGCCACTTCACTTTATGAGTACCCCCTACCCACTCTGAAGAGGAGACAAGACTATGAGAGATATCCTCTACTAGATCTTTATAAGCAGGAATAGCCTTAAAGAACTTCTCTTTAAGTGCCTTACCTGCCCTAGCGTCTCCCCCGATAACCTCACCAAGCTTAGCGTCTCCTCCTCCGTACATCATGCAGTAGATCATAGTTTTCGCTTGGTCACGTGTAGCAAGCCCTGCCATCTTTTGGTTATGCGTATGGATATCCCCTGAGAGGATTTCATTTACATATGCACCATTATCATATGGGGATAGGAAATGCCCAAGGCAACGCAGCTCAAGACCAGAAGCATCAATACCAGCCTCATACCATCCTTGTGGAACAGTAAATAATTCTCTGCATAATTTCCCATACGGAGATCTGTTCGCGGGAACTTGAGCAACATTAGGATAGCTATGAGTTGCACGGCCAGTGACAGCCCCATTAGGGTTAACGGAGCCATGAATACGCCATAGGTGATCATTAGGATCCTCCTTCATTAGCTTTAGCCACGCATTACTACCCTCAGCAAGCTGACCAATACGTTTGTTTAACATGAGAAGTTCTAAGATCTTGCTAGTCATAGGAATATCTTTAGCAGTCTTTAGAGTTTCTTCATCAACCTTAGGCAACCCTGTATCAGTCACCTCCTGAGGCTCCCACCCTTGCTCAATGAGAACCTTAGCAATCTGTTGTCGACTATTGGGATTAAAGGTTTCATAAACAGGATACTGTACACCTGCTTTAATACCTTTCTTAGCGTTGTCTCTCTTGTAGACCTTATAGCCAGTCAATAGAGGAGGGACACTATCTTGCAGCTCTTTAGTCAACTCATCTCTGCGCCCTGCAAGCTCACTATAGAGAACTACAGCTTTATCTCTATTAAAGACAAAACCATTACGCTCCTGCTTAGCCATCACCCATGCGATATCATGCTCAAGCTGTACGGCCTCCCAAGGGTAACCTTTGCCTAAGAGTTTATCAAAAAGCATCTTAGTAACAACTACGTCCTGATAGTTGTACTGATACATCTCTTCTGAGAAGCTGTCCCAAGCCTCCTCCTGTTCCCCATAGGTGCCCTTTAGTTCACGCATACGATAGCCATAGGCTTTCAATGAATGGGAACCAAAGAGATCCTTGGGAAGCCTCCCAGAACGAATTAAGCCCATATCGAGATCTTTAATGTTGCTCCAAACTAGACGAGCAAAGACAAGTGTATCGATAACACAATCCCTAGGATCAAATACAAAGTCTTTACCTGATAGTCGCTTAAGACAAGGGACATCGTACTTGATACCATTGTGAAATACCAAGTTATAACCGCTAGTGCCATATACATTAAGAGCATCAATGTATTCATCGAGATCCTTATATCCTTTGTACTCCTGAGAGGCACTATCGTAGATCCATGCGCACCAAAATTTAGTTACGGTATCCAATAGTCCATTGGTTTCGATATCAGTAATGATGTGTTTGTCGTATAGTTGAAGCATTTTCTATATCCTTCTATAGCTTTGCCAAGATTGTTGTATCAAGAAACTACTAGAATGGGCAGTCACCTAAATCATCCTCAAATGGGCAATCGTAGTCCTTTAGTCGGCCTGTTTCGGGATCATAATAGAGATAACCACTGATACCAGTCAAACCACTGAAACGATTCTTAAGTACTCTAATGGTCATTACATTAGGATTATCTCCCTGTTGATTCCTCTCCAGGCCAATCACCATATCTGCAAGCTGAGCAATAGCACCGGAACCTCTAAGTTGACTTAAAGACACCTGAGCTCCTTCTTCGTGACCTTTCTTATCGGGGCGCTTAAGGTGACTAACGACATACATAGTACACCCTGTTTCTTCAACAAGGGATCTAAGGTTTGTCATTAGTTTGTCAATAGCTTTACGCTCCCCGCCATCGTCACTATTGTCCATACCAGAGACAACAATAGAGATATGGTCTAGGAAGATTCTCTTGCATCCTAAAGCTACGATCATGTATCTAAGCTTACTAAGCAGATTCCCAGAATCAAGTGATCCAAAGTGATCATAGAGGAAGAACTTTCCGTTGCCAATCGTGGCATCAAAAGCACTCTTGAGTTCTTCTTTAGAGACACTATCGGGATCCACGCTAATAATGAGGCGTCTATTAAGAAATATGGACATAAGTTCAAGTCCCGTCTTTGCAGTAGATTCCTCAAGAGCAACCACGCCACAAGTCTCGCCTTTAGAGACACCAAAGAAATATTCAAGCTCTCTGAGTAGAGTGGATTTTCCCATACCTGATCCTGAGGTAATGACATAAAGCTCACCGTGTCTAGCACCGTTTGTCTTGCTTTGGAGAGCTTGAAAAGGATAGGCCACACTGTCTTTAAGACTATCAAGACCTTCCACACACTTCTCATAGAGATCTTGACCTGAAACAATTCCATCAGGTCTGTAAGGCTTAGCGTTCCATATGGCCGATACAAGGTCACCGGATCTCCCAGCCTTAAGACACTCATTAGGATCCTTAAGAGGTAGATTAGCAATGTACGCTTTACCCAATGGGAGAATCTTTGCACAATCTTCACATGCTTTACGTCCCGGATCGTCCATATCAAACATCAGGATGATCTCTTCAAAGTTATTTAGATACTCTAGGTTAGCTTCAATGGCTTTCCTAGCAGCCTGAGCCCCATTAGGGATAGACACTACAGGCCACTTATTGCCTTGCACTTGAGACACACTAAGGGCATCTATCTCACCCTCAGTGATTACTAGTTTCTTACCACTAGACCACAACTGAGAACCATAGAGGCACCCAGAGATCTTCCCTAGTACAGCAAAAGACTTATCAGGGAATCTAAGCTTTTGTCCTACAAGAGAACCCTTGTCATCATAGTAGCAAGCCACTTGACAAGGGTTACCCTTATACTCCCCCACGAAATACTTTAGCTTAGTACAAGTATCTTTAGTGATACCCCTAGCAGGCAAAGCAGAGATCTGTAGTTCCTCTAAAGGAATCATATTGGATGCTGACATCTTTACCCCCTTGGGTTTGTCCAAAGATCCATCAGGTCTAAAATAAGTGGTACAGCTATAGCAATACTTATGACCATCACTAAAAACAGCAAGAGCATCACTAGAGCCGCAATTAGGACAAGGCTCATGGTGCAGAAAGGTCGATTCCATGATCTAGCATATAACGTGCACTTTGGAAATCACGAAGATTATATTGAAAGCCTGCATCAAAGCTGTATCGGCACTGATGTTCAAAAGGTGTCATATGCCCACTATCAATAAGCCGCTTAGCAAGAGTAAGATCCTTTAGGATATCCGGCTTAGACCCATCGTGATTAAGGTAAGACACTCGGGCACAACGTGCAGCAGAGATAAGTGTGAGAATCCGCAGATCATCGATAGCATCCATCTCATCAAAGTTCACATAAGGAAGCGTACGCCCCCCGTGAGCATTGATATAAACGTAGGTGTTGCTAACGGCATCCATAGCCATCTTAATAGCCTTAGCGAGGTGCTGGATCTCTGGATCAGCATCAGGAGACAACCGGAGATCAAAGAAATTGCTCCACTCAGTAGCAGTGACAATAACTTTAATCTTAGTGAACGGCTCAAGGATGCGATTGATGTGCTGCTTATGAAACCCATTGTCAATCATCTTATGAGCAACCTCGATTGCCTTAAATGCAGCATCTTGCCACTCTTCACAAAAGATATCATAGTCATCTTCATTGACAATATCTTTGCCTTGCATGCCCTTGCAATTCTTATAGACATCCGAAGGCACCCAAGGATCATTCAAGATATTCTGAATAGTTCGCTCTACAGGTACCGCACGCGAGCTACTAGCATTGCGGCTGAAGCAATTATGAACCGTAATACCGTTTGCCAAGAAGTTATGATAATCAGAGGAAACCGAAATATCGAAAACCTCTTCTTCACCAACGTATTCAATCGAATCAACTACCACAGCCATGAGGTTGCACTGACTAGCACCTTGCCAACCTTGTCGGCTGTGCCTGATCTTATGGCACTCATTACAAAGAGCTACCACATTATCAATGTCAAAAGCAAGGTCAGGGTTTTCATGCTTAGGAATCACATGGTGAATCTCTAAAGGCTTATCCTCAGCACCACAGTCGGCACATCGGAACCCCTGCCTTTCAGACACTTCAGGCTTAACCTCTGCATTCCAACGAGAAACCCATTCTCCATTAATCTTCTTGTAAGGGTCAAAACGAGGTTCTGTATACTTCTTACGGGTATTACAGTACACCTTATCTCTACCTACAGCAATGTCTTGCAACTCCTTCCAACCACTATCAGTAAGAATTAGATGGTCTGCGGTGCAAGTGACGGAGAAGTCTCCTGCTGTAATCTTGTACACAGGCTTAACCCCAACCTTCCAACAATCAGTAACGGTCGTGTGAGTAACTTCCATCGTAGACTCATCCACAGAACGAAGTCTCATCTTGTTCAAACGACCTTTCATGTCATATCGACGGACCCCACCCCATCGAGTAGCATGAGGAGAACTGCCATTTTCCCACTTATCCCAAAAATCCCCAAGAGTCATTTGATAGGCTTTGCACTTACTACCTTTGCTACCACTAGGGAGATCGAAAGTCAGCACCGTATTCGCAGTGAGACAACGGTGTGTCATGAATTCACTATGGATGAAACGAGGATACTCCAATTCAAACGTATAGAGGTTATTCCAGCGTGCACGAATGATAGCTTTAGAGTTACCTACGCAATAGACCTTAGAGATAGGATCCTCACTCATCTTCATCATCCTCCTCAATCTCATCATCATCAGCATCATCTTCAGAATCTAGGAAGGCTTCATATTCATACTCCCACTTCTCTTTCTGATTGTTGTGAAGCTCATCACGATATGAATCTCCATCAGGATAATGCCAATCTGATTTACGTTCAATAGGTTCCATAATTATGGTTTCCTTTAGTGTTTACTATGGTATAGCTTTGGTAGGTGATAGGGGATTCGAACCCCTACGCCTTAAGGCACTATGGTTTAAGCATAGAACGTCTACCAATTCCGTCAATCACCTAAAATATTTGGTCTCTCCGGTAGGATTCGAACCTACATAAGCCACTTTAGAAGAATGGTATATTGTCCAATTATATTACGGAGAGGTAGAATTCAGTTTGATAAAAGCCTCTAGTCTCGTGTTGAGGTCTCTGAGTAATTCAACGCCTTCTCTATGAAGTCCTGCACTCTCTGAGAGTAACTGTCTACACGCTTCGACTGACTTTGCATTAGCTCCTGAGGCATCCCTGAGAAGCTTTCTATCGGTGCTACTGAGGTTGTACTGCACCCGATTAACATGTTTAGTAAGGGCAGCCAAGTCAGCAGCATCAGAAGCTTTACTTTTAATGATAAGGCTAATTGTTTCATCTTTCCTAGCTGTTAGCTCCTTTAGTTTGACTTCATTCTGAGCTTGAATAGCTACAAGCTCTTCAGTGTGCTTATTGCTTTCATATTTCCTGCCACCAATGACACCTGTAATGAAAGCTAAGACTACTGCTAGTATGGCTACCTTCTCCCACATAGTTTATTCTTCTCTCTAGTAGTGGAGATTTTATGCGATACGAACTAAGTCACCTTTAGTGAACTCAAGTGTCCCATTGGCTTCTTTAAGATCAGCTTGAGACAACTTGCATCTATCAAGAGAACTTGCATCTTCATAGGTAACGTAGACAGCACCACGGCCGTACCACGACTGAACATCAAAGCAAGGGCAGTCTTTAGCTACCCCGGGGAAATCTCTATGCCCTAAGACCTTAGCTTTAGGATACTTACTCTTAAGCCAGTCTAAAAGTTTCTTAAGAGATTCCTTTTGCTTCTCTGTAAAATTGTCTACAGACTTACCGTTACGATCAGTCCCCCCAATAAGGCAAATGCCAACACTGTCATCATTATAACCCAGAACGTGACTGCCAATAGCTTCAAGGGGTCTGCCATTTTGAATAGTTCCATCCGTAAGAATGACAAAGTGATAGCCTATACCAAGCCATCCCCTTTGACGATGCATTTGATCAATAGTTTTCCAAGTGTACTCAGGCTTATTTTGAGTAGCGCTGCAGTGAACCACCAGATAATCCGTAGAACTGCGAGACTTGAACTTAACAAAGTTTCTATGGTAGTCAATCAGTGGTTCCTTAAAGGTAGTAGTCATTTATTAATTCTCTTGTTGTTATTGTTATTATTCTTGTTCTTCAAGATTCCCTCAGGGATATCTTTAGGTTTCTCTTTAAGCCATTCTTCGGGGATCAGCTTATCGGCAAACTTAATGCCGTTCTTGTTGCAGAAGCTAGCGTAAGTAGTAGACGATCCCTTATAAATGTACGTCTTACTTCTACTAAAGACAAACCGGATATCTAACTCAGGATGTTGCTCACGGATTAATAAATGCTTCTTCCTATCTTCAGCATCCCAGACACCCTTAGTTTCTATAATGATGCCATTAGGCAACACGAAATCAGGGGTATACTTGTGAGTACTCTGAGGAACGACATACTCTAAGTACTGTTCCTCATAGTGTGGCTCAATAGAAAAGGACTTGAGGAAGTCTGAATTCTTCTCCTCAAGTCCTGATCTGTAGGTACCCGCGTTGTGCCTTTTAGCTTTGCTGTATGCTGCACTGCGGGTGGTCATTAGATACCACCAAAGACGTACTTAAAGTAATAATTCTTAGGATCTCGCTTCTCTTCACTGCCCTTATCAAAGATAGGAGATCCATTAGCGTACTTGAAGGTAGGTTTAGCATCACTAGGCGAAAAGTACATGTAACCAAGAAAGAGGCTACCATCTTGCACACTAGAGGCATCTACAGGAAGACTTTCTACATCTTCACAGTATTCCTTATAGACATCCTTATGCATCAGCATGACTGCAACAAAGTCACAATCGATATCTTGCAGCACATGATCAGGGAATTTAATGGTGCATGGGTTCCAATCATAGAGATCGAAAGTAGGTTCCTTTTGTTCCTCTTTAAGTTCCTTAATGTTAGTCTTAAGACCCTGCACAACATCCTGCATCGTAGCAAGAGTAGATTGAGCCATATCAATGCGGTTATCAAGTTCTTCCAAAGTAATCATCTTAGGTACTCCCTAGTAATTATTAAAAATCAGTGGCTCCAACAGCCTTACGTGATTCTACTTCATCTTCATCGAGGCTGTCAAATGGTGCCTCTTCCTTGAATGCCTCATAGCCTTCCTCTTCAGCAGAGAAGCCGTAGTCCTCTGCAGATGAACCACCGAACTCGTTAAGCTTAATCACTTGGACTGCAACCGGTCGAAGGCTAAGGCCAACCTGCTTAGTTGACTGCATGAAGTAAGGTGCTGCAGTGAAGCTAAGACGAATCACTGAATCACGACCTACATTGACGTCAATAGGCTTGCCCTTAGAATCAAAATGGGCAATCTTAGCGTTGACTGTAGATCCATCCTTTTTCTTGATTACAGCATTCTGCTTAAACTTGAGGTAGACATTACCTTCTTCATCTTCAAAGTAAAGATCAGACTTATGGATCTTTTTCTTATTCATCGCATTGGCTTCAGAGACTGCTTCATCGAAAGCCTTGTCTTGAATAGCCTCAAGCTTCTCAATGAGCTTCTTAAGTTCATCAGTCATACCCTCAAAGCGCATAGTGACACTAAAGACACCTTCAGGATTGAACTTCATATCAGGCTCCTTCAGGTGAGGATACTGAGCAAAGCCCTTCGGAGTAGTGTAACGTTCGATCATTTTAAAATGGTTTCCTTGTTTAATTAATTAATTAAGTAAAAGTTACTAGAGAGCTTCCTTGGTTCTCTCTAGTAGAGGAGATTATATTAAGTTACTAGCAGAACGCATACATAGACTGTTTGACTACATCAAGATCTAATGTACCGTGCTTAGGAATCGGAGGCAACTCCTTAGCTTTCTTAGGAGACAACATATTCTCGACTTGATCATGAAGATCCTGCAGCACATCATTCTGTTTGTAGGTTTCAGCAAAGACCTCACGAACAAGAGAGAACATCAAATCACCTTGACCTGCAGGGCAGCCATAGGAATCATGAATCATAGCGAACTGATGGATACCTGCATCAACGCAAGCGTCTACAGTTAACATGAGGTGACTAGCATCCATAGAGTGCACATAGTTAGGAGCGATACCCTGTTTCTGCTTACGAGAATCGATTTCCCCTAAGTCCTCTGAGACACTAATCTGAAAAGTTTCCCCTTCTTTCTTAGATTCCTCAGGAGCACCCGATTCATCAGACACATGAATAGTTCCGCTGCAGAAGGTCTTAAGTTTCTTCAGGCGAACTTTAGGATACCTTTGACGAACTAAGAAACCACTCGGAGTTACCCATTGTGTAGGAAGATTCTCTCCGTTGATATTCTTGTCCGTAGCGAGTAGTCCTGAGGCAGTCTGAAGCCAGTCCATAGCTTCTCTAGCTTTAACGACAACCTCACCTAATGAGTTCCAAATCTTGTCTGCCATATAGGTTGCAGCTTGTCGAGGCTTAGAGAATGCTAAAGGATGATGTTCTAAATGAGGATAGATAGTATCTTCAAGGATCTGTTCAGTAAAGCCAAACTTCTTTGCTCCGTATGAAAGTGTCATAGTCGGTCTCTTGGTTACCTTACGGGTAATCCCATAGGCCAGCCACTCAGCAGCAAGAGACTTAGTACCCTTTGAGACGTACTCAGCGCCATCTTCAGCAGTCTTTAGTTCATCTTCAGTACCCTCAGCAGCATCCTTCATCACAGCTTGTTTCACATGCTCAGCGACAATACCGTAGATATCGTGAACCTTATCATCAGGCACGAGGTTAACTGCAGTACCCCCAATCTCATCCTTAAGCATAGCTGAGAAGTGCTGGATACCACTGCAGCTGCCATCGAAAGCTACTGGAATATGAGACACATAATCTGTACCTTGTTCCATGAAATCAGCCCACTCAAAGCAGAATGCTAGGAACTCCCAAGGGCTATCTGTTTCAGTCCATTCAAGATATGTGAGAGGATCTTTAGCAGTCTTTAGGATAAGCTCAGTGTTCTCATAGACCCACGCAATGCGTTCCTCTAAGGGTTTCTTATCAAGCCCATAGCAGTTAGCACCTTGGATAGCTAACCAAGCTACCCCCGAATCTCCTAAAGGAGCACCATCGGCAAACTCCAGCAAACTCTTGCAGAAATCAGTGCCTTGTGGGTTCAGCAAAGGCAGCGGATAGACACGACCACGGAAATCAAGATTATGAGGAAAGTAGATACGTTCATAGTCTTTATAGATATCCGCAAGGGCAAGCTGAGCATTCACTGCATAACGCTTAGATTTACGCTTATTGTCACGCTGAAAGTAGATAACCATAGACTTACGCCATTCCTTCTGTACCTGAGGATCCTTGTCTGCTGCCTCAGGTCTAACTGGAGGTTCCTCAGGTTCCGCTAAAGGCATCTCAAGACCATCAGGGATATGCTTCCACTTAGAGATCTCCTGAGCTACCTTAAGTACCCTTTTGTTGATTCTCCAAGGTGTTTCTTGAATAGCATTAACAGCCTTATAAACGTCAGGCATATCGAGATCTCCATAGAGATCCATAACAGTCTTTTCATTAAGACGAACTAAAGGAATAGGGCGCTTGAGATTGATATAGTAGCCACCGTTGATAGGATTACTCCAAGGCTTAGGAGGGATGACCATAGGACGATTCTTAAAGAGAAGATCAGCCATCTCCCTATCATTATGGGCAATGTACTGAACAATCTCAGGAGCAATCTCAAATCGATAGGAAAGCTTGATACCTTGGGAGTACCTAGAGATCTTCCCTAGACCGGTAGACACAATAAAGATATCGATCAACTTCATACCTAGATTGCAGCGAACAGAATCAGTCCATTTCTCCCACTTCTCTTTACGTTCCTCATCAGCTAACCATTTATCTTTGGCGTTAACAAAGGCAGTCTTGAAAGACATACCTATACGTTTGTTGAGGTTGACCTGAAAGTAGGATCGTTCCTTCTCAGACAAAGTAGACAATACATCTTGGAACTTCATCTCCAGTTCTAACTCAGTTCCTAACTCTTTTGCAAGGGACGTAAGGTTAATCTGAGGGATAGCATTAGAAAGAATAGTTCTAAGAGACAAGAAAGCTACATGCTCAATCTCTAGCTGCTTTAAGACAACTGCACAAATATGGCGTTTCCCCGGTTTACCACTGTCAGCTTTAGTGTAGAAATCTTTTAGTCCCTTACAGAAAGCAGGCAGGGCTTCTTTAAGCAGCACTTTAGTTGTCCCAGTGTCAGCTAGAGTTTTATTCTCTCTAGCCTTATTAATTTTAGACATGAAAGATTGATAAGCTAAATCCTTACTCTCTAATTCTAATTCTATTTCTTTATCGACTAAATGCTTTCCATATTTGAGACACAATTCATCATAACCACATTCATTAATCCGAATTGAATCAATAGCTGCTTTAGTGTCCATTTGGTTTCCTTTAGTTAACTTTAAGTTATCTTTAGTTAGTCTTTAGATTAGTATCTATAGTAATAACCTACTTAGTTATTTATATTATAATTATTATTATTATTATAATTATTATTATTATGATTATACTCTTATAAGTTATTATTATAGTTATTATCATTAAAGTTAATATCTATAGTTCTCTATAGTTTATCTTTAGGTTATCTTTAAGTTAACTATAGTCCCTTGTCTCTCTGATTTGATCTACATCAATGTCTTATCCTACCTCTCTCTAGTACTGGAGATTATATTTTTTTTCTTGACCTAGATCAATATTAATATAATCTCCCCTAATGACAACCTTATGTATCAGTTGTCTCCTTCATCATCCTCTCGTTCAATCAGCGGTCTGCCATAAAGATGCCTATTGAGAAACTCTTTATAAGCTTCATATTTCTCTTTGTCTTTCTTACCAGATTCCCCATTTTTATGGCCTGCCCTATAGGCATATTTGATCATATTTCCTTTACAGAAACCTATGAATTCCTTGTGAGAAAGAAGCTCTTGCATTAATTCAATAGGCTGAATTAAGCCCTGATAATGCTTCTGATCTTCTGGCTTTCCACTATCGTTTATTCCTTCATTAACCCATTCATTGTCATATTCCTGCATATTAATTCCCATTTATTACATAGAATTCAGTTAAATCGATGTTGTCTTTATGTTCCTCATAGTACTCTTTAGAGTAAACTATTGAGGTTTCTTTGTGAATTAAATATTTAATATTCATGTTCATATTCATGTTCATGTTCATATTCATGTTCATGTTCGATACACCACATTTTATAGGGACGACCAACCATATAGTTGCCAAGCTGCTCATAAATGCTGAAGATCATACTCTCGCGCTGCTCATAGGTAACTTTGGAGTTCTCATAGAGTGAATCGATGTAGTCTACTGCAGGCTGCACTTGAGTAAAGACTGTAGCGCTCAGTGTGTTCTCATCAAAGCACTCTACGGGTACTTCTTTGCATAGATTGCAGCTGATCAATCTCATCTTGCCTCCTGGTGTTCTGTAATCGTGAATGACAATGTACATGTTGTGGTTTCCTATTTAAAATGGCCGCAGAGGCCTCAGATTTGCATCAGGTTAAACGATAGGGCACTTGGTGGTATGTTGGTACCCCTTAGCACCTATCGTTTAACTGAGGTGAAATTAGAGGGTTGTTTAGAGATCCTTCCAGTCACCAAGCCACTTCCATTTCTGAGAGTTAACATCGTATACCCTTAGCTGCACTTGGCTGCCCTTGGGATACCCTGAGTGCTTCTTTAGGAACTCATACTGAATTTGAGCACCCTTAAGTTCACTGAATTCCCCCCATTGACGGAAGCGCTTGCCGTTGTATTTCTTGACAAAGAATGCATACATATGTTGTCTCCTTTAAAAGCTGACTTGGTTTCAGATTAATGCTTACTATAGCACACTCTAGAGAGCTTGTCAAGCGCTATACCTTGAATGTGCTATGTAAGAATTAATACCTACTTGGCAGCCGATTGCCACTTCCCCTCGAAGTTCTTAATGTCTTGCATGAGTGCATAATGCTCAACTTCTCGGATGACTATAAGAGTACGTTCTTCATCTCTGAAGTCTGAGTAGTGCATTGCATTCCACAGAAGATAAGCCTCAAACTCATGAAAATGATCATCATCAGTCGTAAACTGGATCACATACTGAGCACCATCAGGGCACACTATAGAAACCCTCTGTGTCTCTGCATCCGATCTGATGATCACTCTCTTTAATCTGAACTGTAGCATCTTTAGATCCTCCATGTGATCTGTTTGTTTAACCATGAGCACACTTTAACAAACCCACAAGCGATTGTCAAGCCCTCCCCTATCCCCTGTTCATGGGATACCCTCGGTGCCCCAACGCTATTATAATAATAGTCATCGGGTAGGCCTTCGGGCTTCCCAAGGTTGATAATAGGGAGCAACAGATTTGATATAGGTAGAAATACCTATGTTACCCCGAAAAAACATAGATGAACCAAATGTAAACAATAGCCCCCGAGGTTACCCTAAAGGCTCCCCTAAAGGCTCCCCTTGGGCACCCTTACGCACGCCTACGCATATATACGTAAATTAGGCAGCAGGTGTATACGAGCAGCAATGAGGAATCTCAAGGCACCCTATGGGGGACACACGCCCGTGTCTGTCTTAAGGTGCCACCTTACAAATTTATTATAAAATTCTAATCAAGGTGACCCTGTTGTTATACTTAAGTTACCCTAGAGTTAACCACAAGTTATCGTCAAGAGATAGCAAGCTAACATAAGGAGGCGTACCCTAAGGGTTAGCTTAAGGTACACCTTAAATGGTCTATAGACTAACTATAGGCACCCCTTAAAGGGGCTATAGTAATCCACCTACAGCAGCTCTAAGTAGTGCATCAACTGTCCCTACATCACCATTCAATAAGGAAACCACTAAAAGGACAATAATAATGATGATCTTGATAGCTACTACTAGTTTATGATTCAATTGTCTCATATGGATACTTTGAGTTAACTAAAAGGGAACATAAAGAAAAATCTAAAGTCAGTCTTTATGAGCCCCTTTAGAATATCTCAAAGGGTCTATAGGTAACCCCATTATTTTTTTTTAATTATTATTTTCTTATTTTCTTATTTTTTGTCAGGAGGTGGTCAGGTAGATATCTTATATATACCTTTTTCTGGCCCCTTCTGGGAGTGGAGATTTTATTCGGAGTAGTCACTTCACCCTTATAGGGATGATTTTATCTTGTAAACTTGTATCCCTCTGAATATTTGTATTTATTGAATCCCTTGGAAGTACCTGATTCTCTTACATTTTCTGTAATTGTATTTATTCCTATTTTTCTTGTAATAAACCCATGAAAGGCTTCCAAAGATTCCTCTAGCCATTCTGAAGTTACTTCATTTATTCCTTCATCAGCATCAATTCCCATGAAATCTACTAAATACTTGACACCTATAGCTAAGGCATCCAATCTATCATCGTGAACTAGTGATCCTCTGTCTGAGGTAATCCTAGTCATCTGATAGAATAGTGCATACTTGTAGTCACCTTCAGGGACACTATCGATATCCCTGTTGATGCACTCAGGGGTAACTATCATCTTATGGTTACCTAGGACAGGCTCTAGGGTATCTATGATGCGTACTTCTTTCTGTCCTGTTGACTTAACTTCTTTAGTACCGCATTCCTTATAGACCTTCCTAAGGACAGGCTCAAAGAGCTTGAGGTACATCCCGTCCCCGAAATTCCCTTCAATGACTACCTCATTAACCTTCCACTTCTTAGCAGTATTAGCTAGCTTATTTAGGACTACATCAGAGTATCCCCCTAGTAGACCTCCTGCTTCCATCACGTAGATGTAACCATTAAGATAGTATAGTACACAATATCCCGTCTCATCACGCCCCCTGCCAGACGGATCAACACACATCATCTTATAGGTATACTTCTCCATCTCTGGGGAAGCTGTGTGGCACATATAATAGGCATCTCCCTTTAGTCCCATTACCTTTGGGATTTCCTGTAGTGAGACCTTACGAGCAGGGTCAGGCATCCATGTAAGTTTCATAGGTGCTTCATCTGTACTGAAGGTGCCTACAATGAGATCTCTAAGTCTCAATGGATACTTATCAGCATCAGATAAGCTAGTGTCTAGCATGAACTGCAGCAGGAACCCAGCTCTTCTATAGGACAGCTCTCGTTTCTGTAGATCCTCTTCATTGAATCTAAGGGGATCTGTAGGCTTACCTGCGTACTTCTCAGGATCACTGTCATACTTGTCCGCAATGAACTTAGCTAGACGTGTACCATAGTTAGCTCTCTGGGTCTCATCATAAGGATATCTTGCAGGGTAGATAATAGCAGTGTACCCTCTTTCCTGAAGTTCATTATAGAGAGACATTTCATTCTGAGGGGTACCAAGGTAAATGATGGTGCCATTAGGTTTAAGGACTGCATCGAACTCTTTTCAATTTGTTCAGTATAGCTCGCTACACTATACCCGCTTTTGCAGCTCTATGTCGCCATAGAGTTCAGACTATATCAAAACCATTTAAGGTTCTAACCTTTTCCACCTGCTTAGGTGTACTCCATAAAGGATAGTCGTTAGGCATTTCTCAATGTTGCCAAGAATTACTTATAATATTTTGTTTGATTTTCTACAGTTCTCTCTCCAAGGAAGATACTGTAGGTTATCTAAAGTGTGAGAACCGCCCTTACTTATAGGGAAGATGTGATCTACTGTCATATCATCAGGACATTTCTTATAGAACTCTCTTATCGCATTGAGCTCTTCAAAAGACTCTGCTATATATACGCCAGCTTTCCTACACCTATCACACGCTCTATAGAAAGAAGGGCAGTATTTATACGCTCTCTTCATCCAATTCTTTCTAGCAGCCTGCATAGCTTCAGGATTAGCTTCTCGCCACTTTTTGGTTACTTCTTTGACTTTCTCGGGGTTCTTAATATACCGAGCTATTGATACAAGTTTCTTGCAGGATTTACACATAGGCTGTCCTATGTTTCTTCCGTCTTTAGTAATGCGCTTATGAAACTCCGATAAAGGCTTTTCCGCTTTGCATTTACTACATATTTTAGTTTCCATACTCTCTCCAATAGTATGGCAACATTGAGTTTAGCACGGGATTGTCTCAAAGAGAGTTTCCCCGTTTAGGTTAGTTTTGATAGTAGGTTTCCCCACTAAAAGGCAAAATTTACCAGTTCGAATAGTTGGTCTCTGAGTACCTGAGTGAAACTGTTGCTCGGTACCTCTACGTCATCACTAACAATGATATCTGCACGAGAACCTGTAAGCTGTCCTTTGATACCTACGGATTTAACTGAGGGGCTATGATCGGGTTTACTCGGGCCAACGTCAAAGAGATTCTGAGTATCCCGTTGCCCCTCTCGTGCCTTTAGGTGCTCTAAGAATGGCAGCTCATTAATGATCTTCTTAATAAAGGTAGCGTTTGCATCAGCTCTTTCTTTATTAGCTGAGACAACCATAATCTTGAGCTGAGGGTTCTTCCATAGGCACCATACAACATAGGCACATGTAATGAAACTCTTAGCTACACCACGGAACCCCATAAGAATGAATCGATCATTGGGGGGATGCTGCAGTGTCTTAGCAATATCTACCTGAATAGGTGTAGTCTGTGGCAACCCGATTGTCTGCCAAACTAAGCTACAGAACAGTGGAAAACTGTTAAAGTATGGAACCAATGCTTTAGTTGACAAGGCCATTAGCTCCATAGTCTAACTCAAAGTTCTCCTTAGTAGCCTTCAGTAAGGATGCTAATGCATTGTCTCCATCTTCACCGGCTTTAGGGACACAATTGATGCCATTTCTCTGCAGTTCCTTAATAATCGCATTGTATAGCTGAGGGTTACGTTTCTCTGGGTCTTTAAGGTCGTTCAGCATGTTCTCCAACATGTTGTCCTGAATCAAGCTCAGCAAGCTCTCTCTGTCTAATGGTTCTTTGTTCTTCATTAATTCTTACTCTCCTAGCAGCTAGGTAGGGGTCTACCCAGTACTTTTTTATCATTGTTATAATGCCTACTATAGTGTACACAATGGTACCTATGTAGACCCAATCACTTAGGGCTACCCCTAATACGGTAACCCCAGTGACAGCTATAGGGGGAGACATATTAATAATATCCTTTGCTATGGAGCCCCCATCCTCTACTGTAGGTTCTATATCTAGGAATCTCATTAGTTCACACCTAAGAGACTCCTAAAGTCAGCTTTCTTAAAGTGTGCTCCTTTAAGTAACTTTCCATCAGCTCTATAGGTAGGACAAAGGTTGCCATTGTCATCAACCATCTTGCTCATGAATTCCTCTGCAAGAGCCTTCATGCCTAACTCAAGAGGATACTTATGTTCAATAGCATACATGATGCAAACCCAGATAAGATCACAGAGTTCTTTGAAGTCCTCTGGGCAATCTGAAGCTTCCTCTGCCCATTCTTCAAACTCCTCAAGGATGAGCTTAAGATAGAGCTTTCCGTTCGTCCCTGAAGGGTGAGCCTTGTCGAACAATACTTGCATAGTGTCCGCAAGACCCTCCGTTGAATATTCTAAAGACTCGCTGATTGCTTGAGCCGTGGTATTCATGTTTTTCCTTTTTATCTAATTCAAATTTACCATCAATGAGAACATCAACATAATTCAATATGGGTTCATCTTTGATATCCTCATAGGTACGTCCTGTCCATAACCAGATTCTCTTAGTGTCCCCATAGACATCCCTCACACGCTTCAGGATTTGCTCTACAGCGTGTTTGTTATAGGGCTCTAAGGGGTCACCACCTAAGATACTCAATCGTTCAATATAGGGCGATTTAAGAGCATCTAGGAGGGTGTCTAGAGTATCTTCAGTGAACTCTTGACCGTATTGGGGATCCTGAGCTTTCTTGTTGAAGCACCCTCGGCAGCATAAGGAGCATCCTGAGACAAACAGGTCTACCCCCATGCCATCCCCATTAGTCATACTACAGGTATCTATCTTAGCGTAGTTCATCGTTACATTGATACTCTGTCTTTAATTTCAGCTAACTTAGCATCGTTCATACGAGTACTACCATTAGCTTTAGTGTACCCTAGGTATCCGCAAACACGACTAATGACAGACAAGTTAGTAGATCCACAATGTGGACACTTATTCATGACATTAGTTGAATGCTTACCGCAGTCCTCACAATAGGCACTGTCAAAGTTAATACCTTGATAGAACCCTTTCTCCATACCTCGTAAGATCAGTGCCTTAAGTGCCTGAAGGTTCTCAGGGTTAGTCACACGGTTATAGACAATGTGTCCTCCGTTGCACATATGGAACATCTTGTATTCAGCATCCTGCTTCTCAAAGGGAGTGATGTTTTCATTGACATGCATATGGAAGCTGTTAGTGAAGTATTCTCCAAACTGGTTATCTCCGGTGTACTCAGCATATTGTTTAGCTTGTACACCACATAAATTTTCTGCCATTTATACCCTCGGTTTCCCGATATTTATTAGGGGATTAGACTATATCATCACCCTTATTACTAAGGGGTTGTGTGCTTCCATTTAAGGGGTTCTCACCCACCGATTCCGGCCGTACTCCTTTTGCTTCTTTTTGGCAAGCCTTGGGATAGTCGTTACAGAGCGTAATAAAGCAATTATATTTTCTAAGCACTCCGTTGTATTCTTTGTATGCTCTTGTTATAGAGGACACCGAACAACCTAAGAATTTCGCAGCGTCTCTAGACGAGCCGTAGAATATTTGAGTACCCCAACGGGTTACTCTCACAAATCTTGAGTGTTTCTGCCGTTTAACCGGCTTCCAAAGTCCATTAGCATAGGCATGATGCACATTCTCGCCATTAGTCATCCACTCTAAATTCTCTACCCGGTTATCATCTTTTTTACCATTTTTATGGTTAACATAGGGTTTATTTAGGGGGTTATCAATAAAGAGCTTTGCGATCAGCCTATGTACTCTAAAAGTTTTCTGTCGCCCTGAGTCATCATAGAGGTTTTTATATGTATATCCACTAGGGTGCTTTGAGAGCTTTAACCTCTGAAGGTGATCTTTTCTAATCCTATAAATATTACCATCTTCAGAAAACAGGTACTTTGAATAGTTTGATAGTTTTTTATATTGCATTTATTAAACTCCACGGGATTAGCATAGCAAGCGCCTTAGCCTTCCCCGTTAGCCTCTTTCGAGACACCTCGCATTTTAGCGAGTCCACACAATTTTACGTTCCTAATTACTCAGGACGTGCCCACACTTGTTTAGGCGTTCCATAGACAGCATAGAGATAGCCATCTTCTTTCTTGAACTTCTCTACCTTATCATTGATATGCTTAAGTACAGTTCGGGCAAACCAAGGATCCTGATAGAGTGTCTTACCTGAACCAAGAATATTAAGTTCATTCAGTGCAGTGACACCAAAGGAAGCGGTCATGTAGTTAACCAAATCACCAATCTCATCGTCTGCCTTAAGGTTCCCCTTATAGAAACCCCCCTGCATGAATGCCATCGGATTGGTGCAAGCCTTAGTGTGTCTAATGAGATCATAGCGTTTCTTAAAGAAATTACGGATAGTCTCAAGTCGTACATCAAGGACATTGAAGAAGTCTACGTTATTCTTTTGAGAATAAGCCAAAATAAGGGGAAGATTAAGAGACACCGCCCCAATGTTACATCGACCATTAGTGATCCATTCACCATTCTCGGGATCCTTCCACGGACTGAGGTAAGCTCTACACATTATATTCATATAGGTTCGTTACTCCTATACCGTTTATTAAACTGCTCATAGTCACCTATGAGATTAGACTATATCTTCTGAGGACTGAGCCTCAGTTCCGCTTTTCGATTCACTTGAATCTACACCCTTACATTCATCAGGGTTAGTCGTTGGGCATTCACATCGAACAACACGAATCCCAAGCTCAGGCAGCTTTCCACTATAGAAGCGTAAGACTGTTTTAATACGCTCTACAGGAAGCCCTAAACTATGGGCACATTCAGTCATAGAATCAAAGTACACCTTAGGCTCTGTGGTAATATATACTGGCTGTTTCTTGAACTTAGTAGAAGGGTCTCTAACAGTTTCCCGATAGCCCTTCTTAATGTTCTCACTTTGGGTGACCCATCGCAGATTAGTGTACATGTTATTAGTCTTATCCCCATCGATATGGTCTACAACCAACCCTTCTTGCTTACCTTTTACAAAAAGCGTAGCAACAAGCTGATGAGTATACAAAGACTTACGCCGAATCTTACCATTAGCGCTACTAAAGAGATCACAACGGGCATAGCCATTGTTATTCATAGTCTGAGCTTTGATTCGATTATAGCGTTTAGAGAAGATTCTCCCCATGTTAGAGACACAATAAAGGTTCTCCCATTCAGGGACATCTTTCCAAATTTCTTGATTATTAGTGTTGTTCATATTATATACGTAGTTATACGTTCAATAAAAGTGTTTAGCAACGGATTTGCTTAATATAAGCTCTCCCCGTTTTAACGGAATTTTATATGGGCAGTATTACGCACCCATAGGAGTAACTACTTGCTTATTCTCCATGTACTGTTTGCCTACAGAACTGTGTGCCCAATCCCCAGTTAAACTGAGGAAATCAGGGTACATGCACTTACTGGAGCATTCAATAGCTAACTCAAATATATCACGAGCTTCCTGAAAAGCACTAAGGTAATTCTCTTCGTACAAGTAGACAAGCTTAGGGAACACTACAGGTTTATGATTCTCCCCATGCCCATTCATACGGGTATTAAGGATAGCACTGCAGATTTCCTTAAGAATCCAAAGGTCTGTATCATTCAAGTAACGACCAAGCCATTGAGGAGCATTCCAGCAACCAAAGGAAATAGTAGTGAACGCAAAGTCTCCTCGTGAGCAAGGGACAGTATTAAGCTTCAACTCAAGAGACTGGAAGCCCTGCTTAAGTTCATCCTTAAGTACACGTCTAGCATAGAGATCCCAACTAGAAGGATCAGAATCAGGGAAGCAATGTTTTGCATGCTTATAGGCTTTCTTCAAAGTCTTTTCACAATATGGAAGAAGAACCATATCAAGCTGACTTAACGAGAATCCACCGAACTGTTGAGCTGTAGCAACTAAGGTGATATCTCCAATTACCTGAAGTGCACTCAATACACTCGTAGGTTCCGTGTAGTCCACATTGGACATACTAAAGCCACCCCTAAGGACATTCCCAATATCAAACAGGCAGCAATTGACAGAACCCATGAGCATATCTCGCATATCGTGAATGTAGATATCACCACGCTTAGTTAACTCTTTTTCTTCCTTGCTAAGATAGAATTGTCGATAGAGCTCTTTTGTAAGGTATCCCTTAATGAGCGAGCCTTTTGTTGACACCAGAGAGCTATCGAAGTTAGCATTCTCTCTGTCCCCAAGTAGAAGCACGTTATCAGCTTCATCTTTAACTTTCTCAAATGATTTAGCATAAGTATTCTTATAGTCTCTATATTCTTGATATGAATTCGCTACATCAGTCAACCCAAAGTACTTCAAGTAATGAATTACTTCCTTATGAAGGTCTTTAGTTGGGGCATCTCTATCAATAATTAAACAAGAGTGAACCTTCTCAACCAGTTTGTTAAGAACATCAGGCTCCACATATTGATTCACTCTAGCAGCCGCCTTATAGACAGCTTCTTTGATCTTCTCTCCGTTCCAACCTTCTACAGTACCGTCTTTCTTAATAATCTTCATGATAGCAGTTTCCTTATTATATGCCTAGACTTTTGTCTTTTGATCAAATGCCCCAAGGTACACCTATGGCATACCTCAGGGCATCTTTAGTTAATAATTTCATTGTTTATGTTAAGAATTAAATTGAACAACTTCAGGTGTCCACTTGCCGGTCACAATGCCTTCATTAGCAAGCTCAGCAGAGTTACCGCTAGTGAACATAAGGTTAGCTAAAGTATTATACATGTGCTCAGCAGTTCTTTGAGCTAACACAAAGCCTGCATTGTCTACCTACAGGAAATCGAGTTATAAGTAACCGTCAGGAGGGGGATCAAAGAAGATGCCTACGGAATCACCTTGACCTAGGTCATGGAAGAAGGGGGTCGTTGATTTTAATGTATGAAAAGTGGCTGTGTTATACTCCCCTGTAAATAATTCGATTACTTCTTTGGTATCCGCTCTAGTGAGCCTAAAAGAATCCCCTGACGTAAAATAGGAAGAGCCGTTCTTGAAATTGAGGCCAGTACCGTAGAAAGATGGTTTACTGTCTCTGTAGTCAACTAATAGGTTAAATGTCAGCTTATTTCCACTGCCTTTTGTCCAGTAAGGCTTTCTATTAACAGCACCCGGACGATAGGTACCTTCGTTATAACCCCAGTATATGAAAAAGTTATCACTCGTATAATCTATAGTCATTATTACATGAGGTTCAGCATCTACTCTTCCTCCACTCAATAAAAGTTCTTTATTAAACATTACTTAACCCCTCCAGACTTCTCAATACTCATAAGGTAATCGATATCTTTCTTCACAAGCTCTTCACGAAGCTTATTAATTTCTTCGCTCTTAGCCATAGTTTCCTTAAGGACTGCCACTTCTACTCTGTTGTTAGCTGCTTCATCAGCCAAAGGTTTAATGTAAGTATAGAGCTCATTACGAAGCATTCTGTTGTCTGCTAAGGACTGACCATAGACTTCTTTAGCATTCTTATCAGAATAGTTCTCAGACTTAAGCATGGCATTCTCGGCCTGGAGAGCTGATACTGCGTTCTGATTGCCGTTACCAAAGAGGCCACCAAGGATACCCCCAGAACCCCCATTGGAACTATTAAGGACACCTAAAGCGGTACCTGCGATTCCTAAGCCAAGCCCAGAGCCTGCTACACCTTTACTTGCATATTCTGCCATATATTACTTTTCTTTTTCTCTAAGTTGAGGAGGCAAATGACTGCGATTGATTTCACTTTCATAAGCCTCCTTACAATGATCCTCTTGTAAGAAGAAGATCATATTGATTAATCTATAGCACCACTCACGGTTTCCCCTTAAGTGGTGTCTATAGGCTCTAGAGGACAATGTTTCATCAGCAAAGCCCCCAAATACAGCATTCACTAATTGATCCAGTGCTATAAGGATCTGAAGTCCATCAGGATGAACCATTAGTTAATCCCTACTTTAGCTAGGGAAACCCCTTGTTCTTTCCCATAAGGTACAATCCAAAGTTCTGTCATCTTATCTCCAGCCAGTCTTGTTGCTTCAGCTAATTGGGCAACCGTAGGCTGAGCGATGGTATTGTCTGCAAGAACCCATGTTCTCTTCTCAGTATTAATATCCACCCCTAGAGCAACAGCGGTAGCTACTGTACGAGCCATACGAGATTGGGCTTCTTCATTACCATCAAAGGTCATGCCATCGACCTCTACAGTAATCTTCGCTACAGCTTCCGCACGCTCACGCTTCGCCTTGTTCAAATCGTACTGCACTTTCTGCTCATCCGTCAGAGAATCATAATATTCCTGATGAGGATCATATTCTTCTTCGGTGATGTTAAAGCGAGTCTTAAGTTCGTCAGTGAGCTCACCAAAGATAGTGTGATCGTTATCCCAAATAGCCTGACGGAGAGTGTACAGACTAGTGTACTTCTTATCTTTGTATGTGTATCTAATCATAGTTAATCCCACTGACCAATAAGCATACATTCAGTATACAAGTCATGAAATAAAAACAGCAACAAGACAGTAGATTTATTAAGGGTGGGAGCCTTTCCCCCAAACCATCCGACATTACCGTTAATAGTGATACTCTTATTAGAGTTAGACACCCAAACAAATTTAGTAGCTACCTGACCAATAGAGCCCACCTGCACAGTGATAGTAGCCGCCGCACCTGCAACTTCCATCAGCAACGAGTCACCACTAGAAACATTGAGAGTTGTAGTAGCGCCTGCTTTAGTCCACTGCTCATAACCTGCAATAGCCCCTCTATTGCCTTTTTTAAGAATGGCATCAGGGATCGTAGGGAAGTCCGTAATCTGACTCTTAGTATGCGTATGGGAGCTATTAGCCTTACCTGCAAGACCTTGAGTAAGAGTAGTGTTAGTAGCGTAGTTACCCTTAGGCTGCTTCTTATCAAGCTCAGCATTCACATACGCCGTATCAGCCTTACCAGTGATGTCAGGAATATCAGTCCTGTTAGCAAGTTCCGTAGTGGTACCTGCAGTACCACTAAGAACATGCAGATGCTTAGTGTCAGTAGCATACGCTAGGACACCATTGTGCCCTGCATAGCCCTTGATTTGGGCTTCAGTGCCCGTAATTTGTTTTCGTTCCTTAATAGCCATATTAAGAACCTAAATCTCCATAATCAATGAAACCATTAAAGGTCGTAATATCCAACTTCTTAGCAAGACCTGCATTAACAGTAGTCGTATCAGCTTTAGCACTGAGTTTACTGTTCACATCAGTAGTCTTTGCGTAAGGGGCTAGTGTCGTAGTAAGATCCGTAATCTGAGACACGGTATGCGTATGACTAGCAGGAGCCTTACCTGCCAACGCAGTATCAAGACCAGTAACCTGAGCAGTCGTATGAGTATGACTTGCATTAGCCTTCTTAGCAAGCTCAGCAGTAAGAGTGCTACCAAGAACATACACGGAGAGATCAGGAGTACCCGTAACCTCAGCGTACGCGATACTGTTCTTACTAGCCAACGTACCAAGCGTAGGCTTGTTCTTGATAAACGCCTTAGACGTACTGTCAGTCTCAGTCCAGTCAGAGTTAATCTGGCCACTAGCGGCTTGGTCGGCATAACCCTTAGCGAGATCAGCTTGTTTCTTGGCTTCAACTTCAGAAGCCTTAGCGTTAGTTGCAGAACTACTAGCAGATTCTTTATGGGTAGCCGCAGTGTCTTCAGAGAGCTTAGCCGCCTTAGCTGAGTTAGCACTTGCAGTAGCCTGTGTGGTAGCTGACTCAGCACTCTTAGCAGAACTCTTTGCACTAGCATCTGCTTGACCAGCTGATGTACTAGCAGATGTTGCACTAGCTTCAGCTTCAGAAGCCTTAGTAGTAGCAATGGTAGCCTGAGCAGTAGCCTTAGTTACTTCAGCTTTAGCTAAGTTAACCTGCTTAGTACCCTCATCAGTCACCTGCTTGACAGCTGAGGCAACAGCCTGATTGACCGCCTGACCACCATCAGTCTTAGCCTTGTTGGCATAATACTTAGCAGAATACTCAGTATCATCAACAGTGCCATCCATCTTGTTAGCCCAGTCCTTAGCAAGACTAGCACTACCTGATGCACTCTCCTTAGATGCCTGAGCGTTAGTCGCAGAGGCACCAGCATTAGTAGCACTTGTTTCAGCACTCTTAGATGCCTTCTCAGCTCTTGTGGTAAGACTAGTGACAGTGTTAACTGACTCAATAACCGTCTCAAAGTCAGGAGCTAAGCCTGCAACAGTACGGACTGACTCAATGTTGTCTGCAACAACCTTGATGTTACCACCAGTGATTGTCGGTAAGGGAGCACTTGGGTTCCCTAAGTCACCATAGTCATCATAGAGAGTATCTGAAAGAGACCCTGTAAGGTCGTTACCTACAATGTTAATGTTGCCAATACTATTTGAGTCAGTAACAACACTATCAATGTTATCAGCTACTACCTTAATCTCAGGAGCAATCGGGACAATGACATTAGCTACTGAAGTAACTGCCTCTTCGGATTTCTTAGCATTAACTTCAGAGTCCTTGGCGTTCTTAGCACTAAGGACAGCCTCATCAGCTCTTGCTACAGTGATTGCAGTGTTATCTTTGGTTTCCTTATGGAGAACCCGATCCTCTGCAATGATCTCTCTAGCTTCCTTAATGATAGCTCTATTCTCAGTCCTTACTTCATCAGCATGAGCAGAGGCACTTACAGCATTCTCTTCAGAAGTCTTAGCCTTTGTCTCAGACAGCTTAGCATTCTCTTCGGACTTCTTAGAGTTAGTCTCAGCTTCAACAGCTCTGTCTCTAGCTTTCTCTGCGGCAATCTTAGACTGATAGGCGCCCTTAGCATCAGTCTTATAGACACCATAGGTCATAGCATCAGAATCAGCTTCAGGAGTACCTACATTGATGATACGTTTACCCTTAGCGTCCCAGTTTCCCTCTCGGTTGACACTAAGGGAATCCTCAAGGATATCTCGTCCTTCTTCAGCAATATGGAATGCCTGCAACTGAGACGTATCCAAGTCAGTAGCCTTAAGAATGGAGGCATCCTTAAAGGTAACTACTCGTTCAGTAGCTGAAGTATATCTACGGATTGTTAAGGATTCTCCTGATGCAGGAGCTACCTTAAGTCTAATCGTAGTTTTATCTAGGAAGTAATAGTCACTGCCAGTGTCACCATAGTCACCCCCAGTAAGAGTAGTGCTAGTGCCTAATCGTACAGTAACGAAAGACTTCTTTAGATAATCAAAGGGAACTGTAAAGTCAGTTTTAGTACCGTCACCTATATAAAAAGCAATAGTGGAAGCCATTAAATATTAATATCCATATTTGTAGTCCTCTAGATCGTCATTAACGAAGGACTTAATTGCATTAGTTATCCCCGGTATATTTGGGATAGTTGATGTAGACCTCTTGATATACCTAGCGATATCCCTTCGATCCTTATAGGTAGAATCATTAAGAACCATATCCTGAATTCTGCTGTATGTACCCAAGCCACCAAAGGCAAGAGATTCGCCATAGCGCAATGCAGGGAACATATCTAAGACAGTATTAGCGATACCATTCCACTTGATGTAGTTAGAATCTTCACCTAAGGTATCTCTAGTTTGAGCTGTAGTCTTAGCTGATGTACCAATACCTACAGAATTCAATGCAAGAGCCATAGATGCTGTATAGGGATTTCTATTAAAGAATGCCTGCATCAAGAATGTAGTAAGTGCATCAGGGTCACTCAAGTCATCTATAGAGCCAATACCTAAGGTGTTCTGAAGGTACTGCTCTTTAGCTTCATCCTCCATACCCAAGGCTCTAAGGTTAACCTGAGCTAACGTAATTGCACCTGTAAGAGCACTAGAGGTGAGATAGCTATTCAATGCAGCAAGGTTGCCCTCTTCTTCCCAGCGATTCATTAGTTTAACGAAACGCTTATTATAGGACTGCACTGAGAAGGTCTTAAACTGGAGAGCCATAGACACTACAGGATTATTAGCTACCTGCCACGTAAAGACATCATCTAATTTGCGTCTCTGAAGGGTCTCCTCAATAACGTAGTTAGTGAGCTTACGCAATACACTCATAGCTTTATTGTCATCTCTGAAGTCAGCCAATCGTGTACCTTTCTTGAGCATAGGTGTCTTAGCTGTCTCATCGTACCTAAAGAATCTCTTGCTAGCCATTAGGGTATAATCAAGATCAGCTTTAGTAATCCCTACTCTCTTAAGATCGATATCTCTAAGGAATCCTCTGTGAGCCGCAGTACGCCCATAAGCCTTCTGCATGAACTCCCCAAGGAAGCAACTAACGACTGTATCAATGATAGTGTTATTAGTGTACCTCTGAATCTGAGCAGCAGGGGAGTAGTCTGCAATAACATTAAAGATCCCTACAGCCTTAGCCATATAGGGATTAATGTTACGATATTTCTCTGCGTTACGCCTCATGATCTCTGCGGCATCTAAGGTATCATAAAGTTCTCTGCCAATAAGGTGATCCTTAATAGCGGTAATATCATTCTTAGTGAATAAACCGTTGCCCCATCTTTGGACAGTCTCATGTACCCCTGGGATCATTCTAATGAGAGCACCTGCACCATATGCCTGAAATGCTGCTCCAACTTCACCGTAGTTAAGGATACCCATGAGAGTACCAAAGGAGGAAAAAGCTAACTGCTTCATGATATCTGCAAGAGCATCCCCAGTAGTGAAGTTAGCTCTGTTGGGATTAATAGCCATACCATAGGCACGCCTATGCATGACATTAAGAGCCTCACGAAGTTCATCCTCACCCTCAGGACGTCTATTGGTATTCTTTACCCAATAGTCATCAGCCATCTTATTGATATGCTCAAGTCCCTCTGAGAAGTCTCTGTTGTATACTCGTTTCTCTGCAAGTAACCCCGCAGTACGATTAAAGTATCTGCCAGAGACATCAACAATATCTCCTCTGAGTTTATTCAGAGAGAAGCCAGAATGATCTTTATAAGAGGTATCCCAAGGCATCCTTCGTTTCTGAAAAGAGAAGTCTCTAGCATCATCACTAAAGTTGTCTACAGAGTGACCAGAGTGATTCTGATCTCTATATCCATATCCTGCCTTTCTAGCTTCATCCCAGAGCCACGCATTGAATTGAATATCTTCTTCCTCAGGAGTAAGCTTTACTTTGTTTACTTCAAGTCCCTGAGCTTCGGCTTTCTTAGCTTCCTTCTCTGCCTGAGCCTGTAGTTCCTCTTTCCAAATCCTACGGAACTCTGCAAGCCTTTCTGCGGAACGAGTTACGCCTGTATAGAGGTAACTCTGAAGATAGATACCTGCCTGCTCATCTCCACCTACTCTAAGCAGGAAGTCATGCATCTTCCATTTGTCAATAACTACTGGAACATACTTACCAATTCTATAGGCAGCATCAACTAGACCAAGACGATTCAGCTTAAGGCCACGGTGTCTATAGGTATCTGAGATTCTATCGGCCAGTGCTACAGCTTCAGGATCTTTACTAAGTGGATTCTTAGAGACATCATAGCCACCAATCTTGTCATAAAGAAACTCATTAGTCTCCTCTCTTCCGTACCTGTTGGATAACTTCTGTACATCATGAGGAAGGGTATTCATGAGGCTATCTGTTTCAACCCTAAGGCCCTCTACTTCATCAAAGAGAGTATTCTTAGCAGGGCTATTCAGTCTCTGCTTAAAACCTTCATCAGTACGGATACCTTGTTCCCAATGAGTGAGGTTACCAATGTATTCCTTAAGATCCTCAGATTTATCTCTATAAGACAATAGCTTCTGTTTAAATTCAACTGAAGGTAACTTAGAGGTAAGCTGTTCTCTAAGGTCATTCATCTTTCTAGCAAGAGGTAAAGTCTTATTAGCAAGTGTTCTCTCGATAGGGGTAAAGACAACATCCTCAGGGGGTTTCTCACCCTTTAGCATAGCATCATGAGCTATAGCAACCTTACGGTTAACTTGAGAGACTGTACGTAAACCTTTACCTAGTCCCTCAAAGCCTAACGTAAGACCTGCAATAGCACCAACGTCTGCCCAGACATCATGATGAATACCTGTAACGTAATCCTGAAGCTGATTAGCTGCTACACCTGAGACAACATTAGCAGTGACCTTAGTGGCACCTAAAGCTACCTTAGAGGAGACACCAATAGGAGGAGCAACAACTGAAGCAACCGTAGTAACAATATCCACTGGATTACCTACAGCACTCCCTAAGCCACCTACTAAAGACATATACCAAGGGCTATTCGCAAACTGAGCTTCAACCCTTCGGTTCTCTGCAAGTAAGTCTGCATTCCTCTTAACGTCCTCCATAGAAGAAGCATTATCTAAAACAAAGTCAATATCATCTTTGTCATAATTGAACTGCTTATACAGCTCATCCTTCTCTTCTTCGGTAGGCTCATATTTCTTGGTAGTAAATCCCCCTCTGCGAACCCACATGCCAATAGGGGAAACCTTAACACCATCTACAAAAGCACTCTCGTTAAAGTTAAAGAGACTATAACTCTTAGTGTCTCCCTTAAGTACATCCTTTTCAGGAATGTTCTCAATAGGAGTAGTAGTTACATAGGCTTCATACTGAGGCTTAGAGGCTCCTAAGAACCTCCCTAGGTTAGCTACAGGATATTCCCCAGTGTCTACCGGAACGTATGAATTGTCGGCCATTTAAACTTGGAACCCTCCTCAATATTCTTAACAATCTTAGCTTTAATTCTAGCAGTGAAGTCCTTCATAGGAATAACCATATTCTCAGTACCATCAAGAGCAACTACAGAAATATTATCTCTATTGACATCATAGAAAGAACTATCATAAAGCATAGGTGTATTAAGACCTCTCTCACTCATGTAGTCTTTAAAGACCTCATTGGCATACTTAGCTAGATCCTCAGGAGACTGAGGGGTAACTCCAACCTCACCTAACCCCTGCTGAATAGAAGCAATTGGAAGAACAAAGCCACGGACACCTACGAATTCATTGGCTACCTTTTCCATAGCGGCCTTACCAAGCTTACGGATAGAGGTATCATCTGTAGGATTGGCATCCTTATAGGCTTGAATCTCAGCCCACACAAGGGTATCCAACATATCCGTAGTAGCTCTGTTGAGACCCCCAGTGCCAACTAAACCCTGAATCTCATTCCTGTCTACTCTGAATCTAGGCAATAGCTGCTCTAAAGGAGCGCCTGATTCTAGTGCCTTTCTCTGTTGCTGAGACTTGAATGCCTGAGCAGAAGCGAGAACCTGAAGGGGATTCTTACCAAGCCTAATAGCCATATCTACAGTAGACAACTGGGAGTATACACGAGTGTCACCATAGGTGCCATTAGTGAGAACCTGTCGTACTGCTGAAGGATTAGTACTATAGAGGCTCATTAAA
>ERZ838483.602-NODE-602-length-43544-cov-14.812090_pt1 | contig 43544 bp, 58 predicted proteins | sample MGYA00519939_ERZ838483 | MGnify/ENA primary metagenome ERZ838483 (study PRJEB31850, sample SAMEA3708836) | human gut metagenome | biome: human gut; feature: human-associated habitat; material: faeces | place: China | collected 2014 ... | reverse complement strand
GGATTTTTGAAATTTTCTTCAAAAATCACTTGACTTTTTATTAGCAGGCTTTCATTACATATATTGCGCCTTTTGAAATTTCGTCAAAAATTTCCGGGAAATTTTTTGAAATATGTTTAATATTTCATATTAAAAGTGTAAATAAAACCATTGATGAAGGGAGAAAAATCATGAAAACACAAAGAAATTTTAAATGCAAAGAATGCGGCATTTTTTCAGTAGCTTATGACACTCGAGATAGAAGACTTTTTAAAATATTCCCATGCAAATGCGGGAAAGTTGAGGTTTCCGCAAGAGGTGTCGACTCTTTTGCTATTTTTAAAGGAGACAATTTTGTTGAAGATCTCCTGCAAGAGGAAATCAACCCAACCGTGGAACACTATCCAGAAGACTACCTTACGCTTCCAGGGGAAATTTGGGGCATGATGGAAAAAGCGGAAGAACTAGGGAACAAAATCAACGATACCAACAAACCAGGCGAATATTATAGCGATATTTCCGAGGGAATGGTTACACTTGAATTATCTGGATTGTCGGATAACGGCGAGGAATTAACAATTACCGCCAGTGGAAGGTTTTTCGACGAATACAGCTGGCATTCAAAGAATCCCGAGGAAGTCATCAACCGCTTCAAAGAATCTTTGGAACGGTTCATTAATATCGAAGAAAAGGTACTGGCGGATGAGATCAATCTGAACAACGCCCGCAGCATTTGGGACAACGAAGAGTTTGAGTGGTCCAGCGGAAACAAAACGCCGCTCGATCTGTACGACTACGAATTAACCTGTTAATTTTCAAATCTCCGTCTATTTTGGCGGAGATTTTTATTTGTTTTATTTTGTTTTATTTTGTTTTATTTTGAAAAATAACCAAAATAACCAAAAATAACCTTTTTTAAATTTCCTGTTGACACTTCACGATCAGTATGATATGATAGGTGCATGAGATAAAAGAAGTGCCTGTCTTTTAACTCAGAGCTATTTGGATGTGTAGCTTTGAGTTAAGTGACGGGCTTTTTGTTTATCCAGCATTAATTAAAATGAAAGGAAAAGAAAACCATGTTAAAGATGATGAGTAGTAAAAATTTTAATAATGATTGTAGAACATACGGCGATTTCAGCAATATGTTTAGTTTCTCATGCTCAAAATCCGGGAAAACATGGGGACAGAACTATTATGATACACCTTCCCGCGGTCGATTTCGATTTTAAACCAGGCACTTAAAACCGAAATATTGCAAAACGCAGATGACCGCAGAGAGAAGAGGAAATTTCTTGATGCGGCTTTTTTATTGCAGAAAAAGCCATGGACAGGTAGCTGAGATGGATTAGCGAAGGACTGAAAATCCTTACAGGGTGGATCGTTACCACTCCTGTCCACTCCGCAGCGATGCGGTAAAAAACTGAATGGATAAGAGAAAACAGGCACTTCTTTTATCCGCATGCATGTGAAGTGTTGTTGGCGGCACACCTGCCTTCCAAGCAGGACGGGCGGGTTCGAGACCCGTCACATGCTCTGATCCGTAGCTCAATGGTAGAGCACCCGGCTGTTAACCGGGGCGTTGAGGGTTCGAGACCCTCCGGACCAGCTTATGCGTCGGTGGCTCAGAGGCGACAGCAGCTGACTGTAAATCAGCCACAAAGAAACACCAGAGGTTCGAGTCCTCCCCGGCGCACTTATTTACTTCCGAGGACAAACAACAGAGTCACCGCCCTGTCACGGCGGAGATAGCGGGGCAGCACCCGTCGGAAGTGTTCCTGCTCCTGTAGCACAACTGGTAGTGCATCTGACTTGTAATCAGAAGGTTTCCGGTTCGAAGCCGGACGGGAGCTTTATGGATCTGTAGTATAGCGGCTAGTACATCCGGCTGTCTACCGGAAGATGAGGGTTCGATTCCCTCCTGATCCGCTTATGTGTCTGTAGCTCAGTTGGCAGAGCACGCGACTTTTAATCGTGGGGTCGTCGGGTTCAAGTCCCACCAGACACACTAAATATTCAAGAAAACCAAGGAAAGGAAGGGAAAATCAATGATTACAGCAGTAATGAGACAATATTCACAGGCAAGTATGAGTCAGTCGCAGTCATGTATCTGGCGTAGTTGTCGTGCAAATAAATATTGTCTCAAATTGAAAGAAATGTGGTCATTGTAGGGAAATTTCCGGGAGAATATTGGAAATACCTGGAATTGCAAAGCATACATCTTTCGATTGAGAGGTGTATGCTTTTATTTTTGCTGTGGTGGCTCAACTGGTAAAGCAACGGTCCTGAAAACCGTCATTCCGAAAGGATATCAGGGTTCGACTCCCTGCCACAGCGCTCATCTTCTCTTATCGGGAAGAATTATATGGCATCGTAGCCAAACGGCGAAGGCGTCCGGCTGCAACCCGGAAGGCGAGGGTTCGATCCCCTCCGATGCCTCTTATGCAGACATATAAAGGTAAATGGTACCCCTCCACACTGCTAATGTGGCATGCGGCACACCCGCTGTCCGGGTTCGATCCCCGGTGTCTGCGCTATATATCCCCATAGCTCAATTGGAAAGAGCAACAGATTTCTAATCTGTCGGTTAAGGGTTCGAGTCCCTTTGGGGATACTGGGCGATTCGTTCAATGGTAAGACATCTGATTCTGACTCAGAAAACAATGGTTCGATTCCATTATCGCCTGTTATGCACCTGTCTGATGGACAGAAACTGGTCTCCAAAACCGGTAACGAGGGTTCGAGTCCTTCCGGGTGTGCTCCGCCTTGGCGAAAAGGTTAACGCAGGGAGCTTTGAACTCTTTATCCGCGGGTTCGAATCCCGCAGGCGGCGTTAAAATATACACACAATGCAGCAGAAAAGTCGGGATTCCCCGGCTTCTTTCTTACTTGACTATAAGGTAGTTTTCTTCTTCCAGCTCTGGTTCTCCTTCGCTTTCCCATACTGCAAAACATGGAGAATACTGGCTGTCTGGACTTGTGCCAAAAATGTAGGTGTACCCCATGTGCTTGATCACGACGCACACTCCAAGGGAAATATTTTCCGTATATTTCCATTTACCCCGCCAAACGAAGGTACAGATACGGCACTGTGCTGTTCCGTCCGAAATGGCGTTAGAAATATCATTGTAAAACAAGGAAGATACTTTGCTGTCTTCCAACACTTTCGTATAAGCTTCAATTTTTTCTTCCCACTCATCCAACGTTTTAAAATTTCTTTCTTTTGCATTTTCCAGCCTCTTTTTTGCGGTCTCAAGATCTTTTCTGATGACATCTGGCTTGGAGATCTCATACTGAAGGTAAGTCCTCTGCTTCTCCATGCCAAGATTTGATGCCCTTTTGTGGTATTCTGCATTTATATCCACAATATCTCCATTACTTACCGCATATTCCTTCTTGTTAATTGGACACGCATTTTTGTCTCATCCTAACACTCGTGGCAGACAACGAATCCATTGCTGTAAATCTCATCAATCATGTATGGTTTGAATTCTGCATACCGGAATGCCATGTCTTCCATATATGGAGAAACATGGTCTTCCTCACTGATCCCATACACTTTGGCTCCTTTTTGGGGATCTCAAGGAACCACAAAACTGTCGTACCTTTCGTCCCGGCTTTTCCGATATATTCGTAAATCGTATGCATTTTTGGCTCTGCATCGCACAATGGGTGCATGCACAACTTCCTCAATTCTTTCATGCCAGCCTCCTATATCTAGTATATCAGCTTTGTTCCACATTTCGGACAATGATTTGGGCGCAGCTCACAGTAATCGTCGATCGCTGCAACCTCGTATCCGCAGAAAGGACACTCAATGTAATCGTCGGCATCATGTCCCTGGTAATGGACATCTATTCCATCCACAAATCTCTGCTTTAATTTTTGAACAGCCTCCCCTGCTTCCTGCAAAGCATCTGCAGAATTTTCGAGCAATTCCACGGTACCTTCAACTTCCCGTCCGGCTGGTTCTTTTTTGTATGTGTCTGCATACATCCGAAGTTTCTTGATCAGTTCATCCATTCTCTTTTCCTCCACATTTTTCCTGCAATTTTGAAAAAGGATATCCGGGAGTCGAACCCGGAATAACTTGCGCTGCGTACCCACTATCCTTTCCGGGGATTTCCCGGAACGTAAACATTTTTCGAAAGGATTTTCTGCCAGCCGGTAACCCTGGCAGCTCGGTTTATGACCTTTACACTATACATATTGCGCCTTTTGAAAAATCGTCAAAGATTTTTTGAAAACTTACGCCATATCCAGTCCGATCTTTTCGAAGTAAAAACTGCACCGGTGGTTGCATTTTTCGTACACTGCAAACCGGACTTTCTTTGGTATCGTTTCGCCATGATCAAAAATAAAACTCTCACCATAAAAGCATAAAAAGACATATACCAGAATACGCAAGTACCCCGGTATATGTCTTAAATTACATATTCTGTTAGTCCAGATTACTGTCAGCTGATTCCTGATTAGCATTTTCTGCCAAAGAACGGATGACCTCTGCATTTTCTCCTGATAAATCAGAATCGATGCCGGAATTCTCGGTTTTATCTGCGTCAGTATCACTCTTTGATCCGCCGGAAATTGCCACCGTATCTTTGATACCGGTTAAATTAACATTGCGGTTAACCTTCGCATCGTAAGACTCAGCATTAACAATACTTGTCAGATCTATCCCTGTAGCTTCTTTGACACTCTCAAAGACCTTCGCCATAACAACAGGAACATTCCCGGCAACCTGTTCGATACCATTGCTGCCATCGCCGCCTCCGATGATTGTGATTTTGTCAATCTGTCCAAGCGGCTCAGCAACTTTGGCTGCAAGCTCTGGAAGCATTTTGATCGTCATTTCTGCAACAGCAGCCTTGTTATACTTTGAATAAGCTTCTGCTTTTTTCTCCATTGCTTGAGCTTCTGCAATACCTTTTGCTTCGATTGCCTGAGCTTCTGCTTTACCTACAGCGGCGATACCTTCTGCTTCTGATCTCTTGATTGCAAGAATACCTTCTGCTTCTTTTTTCTTCGCTTCCTTATCGGCCTCTGCCTTAATCTTTTGGATTTCTGCTTCCTTCTCCTGCTGATATTTTTCTGCATCAGCCTGACGGGATTTTTCAATCAGATTTGCTTCTGCAGCCTGCTGTCTGCTGTACTTATCTGCATCCGCCTGCTTCTTTACCGTCGCATTAAGTGTCTGTTCTGCAACCTGTGCTTCCTTCTCGCGAAGTTCAACAGTTCTTTCCTGCTCTGCAATATCTGCATTAACTTTTGCTGTCTCAATCGCTTTACGCTGTTCCTGTTCCTGAATCTTATAAGCAGCATCCGCAATCGCCTTCTTTGTGTCAGAGAGCTGCTGTAATTCTGCCTTTTTGATTGCAAGCTCGTTCTGCTTCTCAGCAATTTCCGTATCAGCGGCGACTTTTGCATCATTTGCTTCTCTTGCTGCCTTCGCCTGTGCAATCGCAACGTCTTTGTCAGCCTCTGCCTTTGCAATGCTTGCACTCTTCTGGATAGCAGCCATGTTATCCATACCAAGAGCATTGATCAGATCCTGTTCGTCCTCAATACGCTGAATATTGCAGGACTCGATCCATACACCGAGGGCATTCATATCCGGCTGCGCTTTGCTCTGAACCTCATCACCAAAAGATTTACGATCCTGGCACAAAGCACGCAATGTCTGCGTACCAACGATTTCTCTCATATTTCCCTGTAAAGAATCCTGTAAAGCTTCAACAATGTTGGATTCTTTCATATTAAGGAAATTCCGCATTGCCGCACGCGCCATATCTTCTGTAATCTTGATTGTAACAGTTTCTGTATGAGTTGAATATTCTTTATCTCCATCTTTTGTATTGCTGCCGTCAACAATCTCATCAACGATTGTTCTGGTATAGGTTTTCTCTTTGCCTACATCCTGCATGGAAATCAGACGGATTTTTGCAATCGCATCAATATCAACACCGATGAAATCTTTCGTTGGAACATAGCCTCCGGTTTTAATATCAATACCGATCTGCTTTAACAGAAGTTCGTCTTTTCTTTCCAGAAAAGGAATCTTAATTCCTGCCCGGCCAATTAACACCTTCGGAACTTTCTTAAGTCCGGAAATGATGTATGCCTTGTCTGCCGGCGCTTTGACATACCCGCTGGCAAGTATGCCGATAAGGATCACAACGACCGCGACAACCGCAATAATAATAGGATCAAATGGTAAACCACTCATATATTTTTTCCCTCACATTCTTTATGATTTTTTAAACTGCTATTTATGTACTCTCTTTAAAATTAACTCTCAATAGGCATCACCCCTTTCAAAAATAATACATACAACCGATCTTGAATCTGCTATACCCTCATATGCAAATTAGATTCTTGCTCAAGTTTTTCTTCCTTTCTCTGCTTTTCTGCATTTTCCAGGCGCTCTTCTGGGACTCCGACCGCATAGTATTCATCAATTTCCTTTTTGTATGCCTACACAAATCCCATAAGCTGTCGTAGGACATCCTATCTGTACATATTTTTTCCCACAATCATGCAGTTTTCGCAGTCTGGTTTGTTTCCTCGTAAGTCTATCCGTTAATTACTCCACTTTTGTCCATGATTTTTCCCTTTCTTTCCTACCGGAACTCACCGCCAAGATACAACTTCGCGAGATTATGCCCCTCCCGAAGTTGTCTATTTGTCAGAAGCGCAATATTGGTAAATTCCATACCCTCTCCATCTCTGATATAAACATCCGAAATTTTCTTCTCTTCATTCCATGCATACCGGTTACTGAATGCAATAATTGAATTTGTATATACAACTGCATCTCGATTAGTCGAGTAAATTCGATCCAGCATATCCATGCAGGCAGTTACTCCATCAGAAGCATCAATCACATAATCCGGCGCAATCGGTAATTGCTTAATATTGACAAGTTTTCCATCCTCAAAGTAAATTTTCATTTTTTCTCCCTCCAAAATCGTCTTATTTTCGTCTTCATTACACATATTGCGCCTTTTGAAAAATCGTCAAAGTAAATCAGAAATTTCTTGAAAATTTTTCTGAAATAAAAAAAAGAGCCTTATTCCAAGACTCTTTCTTTACACATTAACTATCACGCTTCGATTGAACCGGTATATAAATCTGCGACCCGATATGTAGCTTCTAATTCATCAATATCTATACGAGCCTTCCAGTTGTCTACTGTCACATCTTCATCCAGTTCAACCTTCCTTCTACAGGCGAGAAGAAACGGCTTGTTTGCTTAATTCTGGATACAATATGTCTTTTATAGACTGTAAACGGGCATTAATACTCTTTTATATATGCTTCTGCATCTCCCTCTCCAAAGTCTGCAACCAATATATTTAGACCCTTATTTTTCCGAATCCACTCGTCTCTGTACTTTTTAAAATCGTTAGATAATTCCCATCCGTCTTTTGAGCAGTCTCCCATAATAACAAAGGTGTATATGCCGTTTACTACACTTGGCAAAATAGGACTTATCATCTGTGTGTTCACATCATAATCCGGAAAGTCAAATTCATCTCGCATGATTTTTCCAAAATATTCAACCGCATTTTGTCTTGTGTTGGTAATTCTATCAAAATTGTAATCATTCACAATCGTCAATCTGTTTCTAATAGTTCCCATATTTATCTCCTTTCTGTCAGTCCATCATATGTAGTCAGTTCTTTTATTTGAGCATTAACGCGAAGAGGCATCCGACATTTACCACTCCCATGAGTACCGAAAACCACGATATTTGGGTTTGGAATGTCCGTAGGAAATGGGACTGTATATTTTTTCATTTTTCTATTTATGAACTTTTCATGGATTTTCCTTGATATACCGTACATATTTATTCATCTCCTTATTATAAGCTTGACCATAACACGTTATAATTATAGCTTTTCAAAAGCATTGATGGAAGCTTTTTTATGAACTACCACTCCCATGCGGAGCATCCTATGGAAGTGGTACTCTGCTGTTATTGATAGATAAGACAAGCCATGGAAGCTTTTTCATTTTATACCCGTTCTTTCTGCCACAATCACTTCTTTGAAGTTAATTTAATTTGTAAATCGCATAGTGCTTCTAACGGAGTATTTCCTTTTCCAATAATATACTCTTTCGCTTCGTATTCCCAAAAATCGCGACAGCTCATATCACCTGCATCTACGTCCAATTCTGTTACTAAATACGGTTCCATATTAAATGCCAGATATTCTGCTCCAGAATAACATCCACCATACCGGTCTTGAACAATGCACAAAGGTGCAACAAGCAATTCTTCTAAAATTTTGTTTTCTATTTCATGCATAATTATATCACCACCTTTATTCAAATAACTGAAAGCATTGATATGGCATATCTAGTAAATGAATTATTAATTTCCGTTTTTCTGTATTGTACAAAACCTCTCTCGAAAATGGATAATATTCTATGAACTTTTCATGGATTTTCCTTGATATACCGTACATTTTTATACATCTCCTTTATGCAAGAGTAAATTTTTCTTGCGCTTCCTATTCAATCTGTAAATACTTCTTATAAACTGAAATTCAACTCTGCCTTAATCTTGTCTATAATTTCATTTATCGGTAATGCTGAAAATACTCATTAAGTGTTATGCTGACTGCATCATTTCTTTTCCCGTAAAGTTGGAAAATAATATTTGTCTCTTTATCCATGTACTCTCCAAACTCTATAAGCTGATCTGAATACAGATAAACACACTCTTCGATTATGTATTGCAGCAACTCATCATGTTCCTTTGGGATATTATTTTCCCATACACATGATAAAGGACAATCCTGCGCATTAACCGGCTCATTATTGACTATCTTTTTATATAGTTCTGGCTCATTATCTCTTACATCCGTAATTGTTTTATCCGATACAGTCCCATAAGTTTCATATTTCTTGGATTCTGGATTATAAAATATACATCCTGACAACTGCATTTCTTTTTCATACATGGGTTTTTCAACAATTACCGTATTATCCGGCAATATGAGTATATAAATCGTACATGACCCCATTCTGTTCCTCGATTTCTTATTCAGCTCGTATTTCGTATTGGAGCGCCCCATCTTTACACTATAGAAAAGTTCAAGTATCATAAATAAATCTGATACTATATCCGGACTTAGAGCAATGCCAATCAACAATATAGCACTTATAATAGGGTATATCCAAAAAGCCTCATACTCCTTCAACAGTTTTTTCTGCTCAAAAATATCCTTGATAACAATTGTCGCTAATACTACAAGAAGTAAAAGCGTTACGTTTGATGAATCCATAGCATATTTTTCTAATCCTGGTACAAGTTTTACTAACATAAATCTCTCCTTAAAAACAGTATTGTACTCTCCAATTTGCAAATCTTAAATGAAAATCAAAATTAAAGGAATCAGAAATATTGCATATACTGCATATAACAAGATCAAATACACATTGGTCATAATATGGTTTATCTTTTTCTCTTTTTTATATTCACCTACATCTGTAAATATTTTTTTTGCATCTTCTTTCAAATCAATATAATCGGAATTTACGATTAAATCATAATCATGATCATCTGGTTTTTCTACTCCTAAACCCGTCATAAAAATATTTATTTTATCTTTTTTATCTATAAAAACACCACTCTTTTCCCAACTCTTAGAGTACAGATTTGTTAGATCTTCAAACTGTATGTATTTCCAAAGTTTTTTTGCTGAAAGTTTAGCAGCAGCGTCTATAAACGGTTTTACCCGATCCTTTCCACAGTGCTGCTGATAAAACGAAAAGATTGTATTAACAACATCATTCACATCGTGTAATATCGAAAAGCGAAAATCAACTTCCAAATCATTTCTCTGTTTAATAATAGCTTTTGCATCTTTCCATATGCTGCAAAATTTTTTCCATTTTCTGGTTGCAAGTTTTCCATTTAATGCCCATTTAGTAATCACTATGGGAATTGCAATAACAGCAACAATAATGGCTAACCAAAGAATCCCAAGTTCTATTACCGCAAATTCATATCCTACTGCGCTGAAGTACTCCGCAGGGCCTGCCTCTGTGTGGTGCAAACTTGTCATTGCTTCCGTTGTCTTCTTAAGCATTTCCACGTAATTGTTAAACATATCACTTCTCTCCTTTTTATCAAACGTAAATCTTATGTCTCCAAAATATCTTATCAGCTAAGAAATAACGAAACACCCTAAAAAGTTGCGGATATGTATCAACCTCCAAGCTTCCCCAGTTCTTCTTCTATTTCTGTAATTTCTTTGCTAAAACTATTATAAATCTGTTCACTTACACCATCGTACTTTTGTAAATAATCCTTTAAATATATGAGTCGTTTTTCTAACCTTTCTCGTCTGCTGGAAGAATCTTGAACGGCATCTATAACCCCATTCCACTCAGCAGTTTTCTTTTCTTCTTCATTCAGCCAGGACCGGTTATGCAGATCTGCCCCATATATAGCAAAGGCTTCCATGATGATATTCGGGTAAAGCAAAGAAAGTGCCTTTTCAGAATTAAGATCCGGGGGAATATCTGATGGCGCAACATCTTGCATGCTTATTTTTCCTGCATTGAACAGAAATTTTCCGTTGTGTCCTTTCAAAAAGCTCTTTTTTTCTCTGTATTCGTAAATATATGCATAAACATACATATACCCATATACTCCCAATAAGAGATTAACTGCATATTTCCCCCCATTCCACAACACCGGGTAAAATGTGTAACCATATGGTATTCTTTTCTTCTGTATTCCCGTTTTTTCTGCAGAAGATGGATCTCCATTTATATATTTTCTTTTAATTCTTTCAAATATTTTCATTATTCATTTTTTTCCTTTCTAACTTCTAATTCTTTACATTTTTCACAGGTTACCGCATTCAGACCTCTCCAAATTATATTCTCTGTTTGAAAATCTTCTCTATTTGAAGGTCGCGAGTAACTCCATTTTTGACCACACAGGCATTCTGTCGCACACTTAGTTATATGTACAATTCCATTTAGTTTTACACATGGAATATCCCCGTAATATTTAGCCATGCACACCTCACCATTAAAAAGCACTCACTTTGATCTTGCAGCCTTCCTTCAACTTGAAAATTTTTGTATGTTTTCCTCTCCAGGAATGACCTTTGTATTCGAGGATGTCTTCGCAGGCTTTAAAGAACGTATACGGCATAAACATATATCCGTTCTCAAGGTAATGGAACTCTTTATCGAGCAGGCTTTCTTCTTCCGGATCTTCAACAACTTCATTGTAAATATCCCCCAGATCAAAAATACTCTGGCTGCAGAACTTTTCTCCCTTCTTTTTCCTCTCCCGTCTTTCTGATTCAAGCCGCATTACGATTGACTCGACGACATCCAGAGCTTCCATGAAATTATCAATCTCACCCTCATAATCTCCGTCTTCACCGACTGTAATGCCCTTGCTTTCAACGTACTTGATCCATTCTGGGTAACATTCGCCATTACCAAACACCTGCGTATTGTTGATGTAAGTCCTGTATGACATTTTAGAATCCTCCTTTTAGATATCGTTTTAATTAAAATAAGAAAACTGAACTCTCGTAAAACCAATCACATCATTTATCTTTTCCCTTACTTCGTCCAAAGTCGGCTCCCTGACATATACCGGTGACACGGATACTTTTTTCTTCTCGTTTCGTGACTGATGGCATAAACCAATAAGCAGGAATGCAATGAAAAGAACTGAAAAAAATAGCATATTTGAATAACCGAGGATTCCCGATTGGCATCCTAAATTTTATTATTTTGGTGAATGGAAAGATCCATACGCCAGGTGCCGCAAAAAAATCATAGGTTATTAAGGCTTAAGAGTAATTCGTTTAAACAATAGTAGCTATTATTTAAAAATAATAAAGTTGGCTCATCTGGAATGATATTTTCATTGAATATTTGATTTTGAGAAAATTCATCTAAAGAATAAATTTCTTTAGTTACTTCATTGATAGTATTGATTAGATGGTATTTAATATTATCATATTTCATTTCTGTATCTCCCATTTTTTTTAAAATTATTGCAACACCTAAAGTCTGTTAGGATAACTGCGATGTAGGTGTTGCAGCTACACTGAAATTTTAGTTATTTTATAGCGTTGAATTCTGTTAATATGAAATCAATTAGTTTTTGCTCTAATTTATTTCTGATATGGATTCGAGGAATGCCGGTTAGATTAAGTATACCTTCTTTAATTTGCAAAACCACTTGCTTCCAAGATAGTATCGACGACGCTTTCTTCTGTGAGGATATCCATAATCTTGTCAGCAATTTCTTCGTTATCAATTTTGTCATGGATTACAAAATTAAGTGCCATAATAGGCAACGATGTCTATTTGCTTTTCCCAGACATCTTGTTCTGGGGCAACTTCTTTCCACTTGCCTGATACTTCGGTTCATTGTTTTCAGAATCGTTTTTGAAAAACAAACTTGCCAAATCTGTTGTTACAACCAGAGTAAAAAACCATTCCACTATTAAAAACCATACTATAAGGAACCAAGCCACTTCCTCTATATTATTTGAAAATTTCATAAAGAATTTAACTACCGGCTCTGATAAAGTTACATGGACAAAAAAAGACGCCATAATAAACCTTAGTGATATACAAAATAAAATACGTTTCATAATCAAAATCCTTTCGTTTGTCATAGGTGGAAACACACTTCCTTCAATCACCACTTCCACTTTTCCTTATCGGTTTTGCAATCGCGAACATAGATGATCTTTGGACGTTTAAGGAGAATCATCCTTGAATTCGGGTTTTCCATCGGATCACACGGCTGCCCATTTGTATCAACACAAGCCTGGTTGACAATCATTACTGCAGCCAATCCATGTGCTTTAGGATTTTTCATGATCTCAACAGCTTTCTTATATTTCTTTTTCGCAATTCGTTTATTCATACAATTCTACTCCCATTCACTTTAAGATTTCATCCAGGCACACATTCCAACTTGCAATTTTCCAAACAAGATTTGCATATTCACTTACTGTTTCTATGGCAGTTCCCGGAGCGGACACCAATCTGGTCTGCACGCAATATAATCTGTCACATCATCTCCAATACCTGGAGCATTGCAATACAACGTTCGCTCTCCATACCTTGGTGGCTGTGTATCGTCTGCAAAATCGCACATATCGCACGATTCCGGCATATCTATAACCAATACTGCTTTAACCATCAGTTCACCTCCGCTGCATTTAATCCTTCAAGGTATCCCTGTAACTCCTTATAATAGTTGATTTGGTCGGTACAGTGCTCCTCCAATATATCAATCATTTCCCTTTTGGCATCCTCTAAGGATTCGGCTTGCATAAAATTCATGTGGCCATCAATCACTGACTGCCATCCTATCTCTTCGCCACAATAAACAATGCTTCCTACGGTGATACCGCCATAATAAGCAACGATGTCTATTTGCTTTTCCCAGTCATCTTGTTCTGGGGCAACTTCTTTCCACTTCATTGTACACATACCATCACACTCTCTCCGGCTTCTCGCACCGCTCAAATTCAATTACCCACACCCACGGATTCGCATCCCAGCCGTAGCGGTCAAGGCCAGATTTTTTGATGGTACTGTTCCAAATCCCTATAAACGATGTAATTGTCATGTTTTCATCAAGTCCTCCATTTGTGTGGATATACTTATCTGCTCCTTCTGCCAACGCACTTTCTGCGCTGATCTCCCGCAACCGCTCCACTCTCACATTCGTAACCTTCAGCCAGATACGCGCGGCTTCTTTCGGCATGTGGATGGATGGTTTCCACTTTGTAACATCGGCAATGTCATTTCTTTGCCAATCTTCGTAGTAATAGTATCCGTTCGGCGCCTTTTTCCATGTTTCCCGGACATAAAGAATATCGCCCGGCTGATATGGAGCTTTGTATGCAGTATTTATCAGTTCTATATCTGTCATATCGCAATATGGTTTGAACATGAGTTTCTTTTCTTTCAAGAATTTTTCAGGTGCTCCATTTTTGCATTTATCCGGCAACATCCCTATGAGCTGTTGCGGTTTCACAATTTTTCTGGTGCAACTCTTTCTACCTTCCAGAATTGCCCTGACCATCTCTGTATTGAATAAAATCGGTTTTATTGCCATCTTTATCACCACTCCTTTACAACCTGTATCACTATCTCATATGAAAGAATTGGAATATACGGAAAATACAGTCAACAATAATAGCTGCTGAAACTACCACTTTAGTATTTTGATCCATAATTTTTTCTCATCCCCTTCTATGTGTGCTGAGATAAGATTTCCAATTGTGCTTGCAGTTATTACTTTCATTGTTCTCTCCCTTTACCAAAAAAAAATTCCAATCTAAATACTTTTAAGAGTATCACTACAATAATAAATATTAAAAAAGCAAGTAACCCTTGTCTAAATATTTTTTCTTCTTCTTTAGTATTCTTTTTGAACCAATTATTGATACTATTTTTCATAATTTATCCTCTCTTTCGTATCTGACTTATCATTAAAAACTCCACCAAAATTTTCTTTAATTAATTCTCTTCCACACCAAAGAAAGTTAAATTTCATTTCCAATTTCTGACCGCAATAAATATCTATCTTCCATGTTATTCCTCCTTTTGACCGCAATCTGAGGCATCTATGTTAATGCCAATTTTTTCAAAATAAAATTGCACCGGCTCAATATGTTCCTGTATGAGTCCATACTTAATTGCCAGACGATACTGAAATGTTTTCTGTAGGTTTCTCATTAGTGTGTTTGTTAATGCTTCACGGAAAGACTCCAGGTTACCCCATGACTTATAAAAGTTACACTGCCGGCATGCCGGAAGTAAGTTCTTTTCCGAATACATTTCCTCTTCTGTCATTATATGGCTGACATCGGTATTGGCAAAAACAGACTTAACATGATCCACCTGCATATCCTTGTATTCCAGCTCACATCCACAGTATGCACACCGGTGGTTGCATTTTTCATACACCAGAAGCCGGATTTTCTTGGGTATCTTTTTATGTGCTGACATTATTTCACCATCCTTCATTTTTTGGATCCGTCCATCGAATTCGCTGGCCACATTCAATACAGGTATCAGGACTGATCAAACGCGCCCCGCATGTCGGGCAGGCATATAACGGCTGGGGCCACCCCTGTCCGATTTGCGTATTTTGAAATTTTCTTATTTTTTCTTCTTTTTCCCACTTTTATCTTTCCATTCTGACCTGTCACATTTTATCCCAAATGTATTTTTTATAAGAATGACTATGCCATAAATTGCCAAAATGATAAGCATAACGGCAATTATTCCGCAAAAACATATTGTTAAAAGTGCAGTAATAGCTATAAGGGCATCTATACCATATACAATAGAAAGAATAATTGACAAAATTAGAAAAATGATGACAAAAATAAGAATCAGAAAATCTCCAAAGTTATTTTTATTCTTTATATAAATCCTCAAGACCTGACCTCCTAATATTCCACGGTTCTTGTTTTGACATTCTGGCTGACGGGGATTAAAATCTCACTCTTTACAGAAGTGGAATGGTATTTCTTATCGCCTGGAGCCTTGATGGCAAGATCATAAACAACTGATAAGCGTTCAGCATTTTTGTTCTTTTCTTCATAATTTTTCCTCCGTTGCTGTTATTGTAATGTTTTTTAAGCCTTGAATTGGCTAAGTTAAGATTTAAGAGAACCCCTATTTCTCCATTCACTATACATATTGCGCCATTTATAAAATCGTCAAAGTCAAATCTGTATTTTCTTTCATTTTTTAAATTTTAAACAAAAACTGCCCCCAAAACGAGGCAGTTTTATAAAAAACGAGGCAGTTTTATAAAGTAACCTTATTATTTCTGAAATTTTTTGATCAGTTCGTTAATATCCCCAGAGTACAGCTTCGGTTTTCCATCCGGATCAAGTTCTTGAACCATGCTCTGCCCAACACCACTGTCTGCCCGATAATATCCTTTGTACGACTGCATCCACACCGTCTTATCCTTGATATTAACAAATTCTGTAATCACAGTCGACTCTGCACTGTGGTTATCAATCTTCTGTACAGAAATTGGAAGAAACGTAACGTCTCCACTCAACTTGTACGACTCAACATCATAGATAGTTCCATCTGACGACAATGTTCCTTTAACCGTATCCGGCATTCTGCATCCACCGACAAACATTCCACTAAAAAAAATACATCCAATTACTGTAAGCATTCCTATTCTCTTCTTCAATAATCTTTCCTCCATCACTTTTTTAATAAGCAAATTTTGTTTTCCACAACAAAAACATCAATAAAATACCTAAAAAAATTTCAACAATACCTACTATTAGATAAGGCACACCAGTATCGTTGCTTTTCATTTTAAGAAAACCGCCAATCAACACGAATCCATATGCCATCAATAATATTCCGCAAACTATGTAATAATAAAAAATAAAATCCTTTGATCCCATAAATCAATTTTTCTCCTAAAATCGTCTATTTCCTGATATTATCCATTATTTTTCTTATTTCAGGATGAAAAGACAAAAACGGTCTTGGATAAAATCGATCTTCCTTTGAAAAAACGCACATCCATTTTTCCGTTTCCGTATAACCTAGTTCAAGAACATCAAAATCTTTTCTTTTCAAAGTAGCAAGCTTCTGAGGTTCAATATTAATTTTCTTTTTTGACGGATACCAAACCATAAATATACGGTTCACGGTATCAGACTCCGGTTCCGTTTTCAGCTTCACATGGTCCTGATATATATCTGACTGAAACGAAATAACATTATATGGAGAACGATCCATCCATGGTAAGTCATGTAGGAATTTCCTTGCCTCAAAATCATTCACGCCAAGCTGTTTCAATGATTTATATATAAACGAATATGTTTCTTCCTTTGAAACACAGTATCCCTTACGGAAATCCCATTTCCAATCAAATCCCTCCACTTTTCGTTCCAATTTGTTATAATATTCCCCATTACACTCAATAAAACCATCATGGTCTCCCTTGACATTCCATGTGCTTTCATGACTGAATGTTGGATAAGGATCTTCTGACGCATACACCGTATCATAAGAAAGACTAACAGAAATAGGTGTGTTATCTTCTTCTGGATACAAATATATGTAGGACTTACCTGTAAAAAATCTTTGATCAATTTTCCGACTGACATAAAAAGTACCAAAAAGCATTGCAACAATAACCAGACATGCCAGCAGAATTTCAATCACCGAAACTACTATTCTCTTCTTCAATAATTTTCTCCTTCCTATTGTTAATGTTTTGCAGTTATCTGCAGGGTAACGTCCCTCAACTCTTCACCTCGATCACTCGTAACAAACAATACATCGTATTTTATGCCCTCGTCTTTAAACGAACCGTTGTAAAGCATGTCCTCTTTATACGCATGGCAGATCTCATCTACTACTTTTTGCACATCCTGGTTATCCATATAGTCTTCAAATGAGTAACAGATGACGTCCTTAACTTGCTGATCTGAAAGGACATTGCTTGTATTTGTAACCTTATTTGTAAAAATCAGCTTACATCCGTCACGTTTTATTCCAGATGTGTAAGATGCGCCATTTTTATACCTGACTACCAATACATTATCTTTTGAAGTCAATGATGCCACCGGTGATCCGACAATGGATGAAATTTGCGCAATGTTCTTCTCCCCTTCAATCACAAGATCAATTTTGTCATCCATAGTGCTGTATATATTGACGCCACAAGCTGTGCAACTTGAAAGTACAAGCACGCCTGCAGCTACGCACGCTGCTACTCTTCCAAGAATCTTATTTTTTCTCATTTTTTTCAAACCTCCCTCTTCGGATCAATCACAACCTGCACGTCATTCTCGTTAAAACACGTCCGAACAACATCCATTTTTGTAGCAAACGACATCCCGCCGTCCGCCTTTGAAAGAACCATTTGCTCGTCAGGCCAGCGGGCATGCACACCTGCCGCAATCTGCGGAGCCGCCGTCATATCCTCCTCTGGTTTTGTACAAAGGCGGGCGCAAACACCTGCGATCGTTTCCATTGCAGCTATATCTCCTCTTGCTCCACCGATAACCATTGAGGCATCACCGTAATACTTACCAACATCCAATTCCCTATTGTTTGTATAAAGTTCGTCCACCGTATCCAATTGCTTCTCCGTCGGATGGTAATCTTTTGTATACTCATCGACAACATTTTGTAATATACTCACACGTTCTCTCCCTTTCCCTGTTTCTTTATCCATGCACCCCTCGCGGGGGCGCAGCGTAGTAAAATCCAATTACCGTTTTGAAAGTCGATTTCAATCCATGCACCCCCTCCGCGGGAGTGCAACATTTGTCACGATGATGGACAAATAGAGATAGATTGTACCAATGCTGTCTTCCCCCGATTTTTGTGCAAAATAACAAATCTGCAAATCCGATTCCAAAAACAATCAGAGAAACAAAAAAAATTACAATGATTGCTGCAATCTTTACCGCCGCATTAATCTATTTTAATTTTCTGACCTTACTTTTACATCTTTTGCACCTCCGTTTTCTGCGATTTTCTATTTTCTTCTGCTATATTTTTTAACAATGTAAATGCCGCACCTACGAAAATCGGCTGATAATTGAGTATGTATTCGATCTTTGTAAAATAAGCAATGTATTGTCCGAGACACCTGTCTACAATTTGCGAAAACAGGCTTCCACCAAAGGAAGTTAAAGAATGATTCAAAAGCTCTTCATAATCATTGTTATAAATAGTAATTTCCTCTGGCTGATCCAACTCTAATACAGTACAATATTCAGTCCACCTTTTGCGATTCCGGCTTTCTGACCTCTTTTTGTAATCCCCAATACCGATGATTGTAAAAGAAAAGCACTGCCACAGACCAAGGAATAATCCAATCTGGCTTTTTTCAAGTTCTTCAACCAGATTAACAAACCGCTCTTTTTTCTTGCCCTTCATCACAAGCAGATTATCCCAATATCCCGAATACAACAAATTCAGAATTTCTCGAGAATAGTACAAAATCGCAAGCTGTAAAATCTCAATGGCTCTCGGAAATTTTTTTTGTAAATTTTCTGCTTTCTCATTAATATCCACCAACAATTCTCGAGAGGAACGGTAAAACGTCAAAATCCCCTCGTAATCCTTTTCACTTATCGCACCATCCTCCAACAATTCTTCTGAAAGATGATTGTATTGAATCTGCAGATCTACCTCGCATGTCAAAAGTTCTTCTTTTGTTTTTGCCTGAAGCATACGCTTTATTATTTTTTTCATACATTCACTTCCTTATGTTATTTTATGTTATTTTTGTTGTTCCCAAAAACTGCCTCAACTAATTTTCTTTTACATTCCGGACATATATGAAATTGCAGCACGGAATACCATTCACAATTACCTGCGCATCTTCATAATCCCGACCACACTCATGACATTTGATCACAACGTTTCTTTCATGAATTTCCATTATTTTTCTCCCGTTATTTAAGAAGTGCTTTGTCGATGATCTGGAAATTCGCACGGTGGATACACAACGCCTTTCCATCAACCATCAGTTTTGTTGTCTTTGGTAGGTCCTTGCACACTTTCCAATACACTTCATCCCCGGAATATGCGCAGATTGGATCTCCAAGTTGTGATTGAATGACTACAATCCTAGACTTTCCAAAATAGTTTTTTTATTTATTTACCGTCTTGGCAATGATAGTATTATCAGACAGCTTCCCATCCGTCTTACTGTTAATTTTATCCGGCTGTGTAAAATCAACATCCGGCGACAGGCCATTTTCTGCAAACAACATTGTAGTTCCACAACTTTCAACTTCCTTGCCATCTACAGTAATTGTGACTACACTGGAAAGAGTCTGGGTATATCCCCACCCGCTATCCGTATATGTAGGTTCTTCAACAGTATTCGAATTCATGTCAATCTTCTGACCGGACATTTCCATGAATTTCTCTCCTTCATTGGAATAAAAGGAAATATTATAGGTATTTCCTTTTATCGTTCCGTTCAACTCATTAACCTCACTATCAAACAGCCCGCACCCGGTACATGCGCACAACATGCCGACAATCAGTGCTGATACAACAATTTTCTTTAATTTTCCCATATTTTTCCTCCTTGTACTTCGCATTTTTATCCTTACACTATAGATATTGCGTCATTTGAAAAATCGTCAAAGAAATCTTGAAAAGTTTTTAAAAATTTTTGCGAAATTAGAAAAAAATAGCCCTGTGTAAAAAACACAAGGCTATCGGCCATTTATTTAATAAAATATCTAAGAAAAAGTCTCCTGCATTGTCAGGAGTAGTTAACCTATCTCTCCATGAAACTATAAGTGTTACTTGATTTAAGAATGTTATCTCTAATATTCTCATTTGATTTTTTTTCTGAACATTTTTTCAACAAAAAATATGTCGTTGTTCCAGGAGGACAATCGTTTAATACGGCATAAATAACATAACCTAACTTTTGGTAAAAGGCTTTAGCCTGAAAATCCCAAGTTTCAAACTTTATTCCTGTGAGTTTATGTTTAGCTGCAAATTGTTCCGCTTTCACCATAAGAGTAGTTCCAACATTGTTTTTCCTGTATTCTTCATTTACATAAAGTTGATCAAGACAAAGCCAGTTAAACTCTAAATGCCCAAATAAACCTCCTACTAAGCGATCTTGCTCATTATATGCGAGAAAACTTTTCCGTGTCTGTTGAGTTATATCTATCGGAGAATTGTCATGTAACCAGCTACATTTTGCCCTATTAAAAGCTCTTAACTTATAACGTAATTCATTATATTCTTTTTCATCATCTTTAAAATTTTCTTTATGCATAATGATAATCTTATCCCCAACAATCTCCACCTTGGATAAATCAAGGTTAAATGAGGGCGCAACAACAAAGTCGTTGTGCTGATTACCGCAGTAGTAGACGTTGCCATTCGAGTTGACATACCACGCGTTGTTGCTGCCGTTGACAGTACCGAGCCACGCGTAGTCGCCGGGACACCCGAACGAACTGGCATTCGTTGCGGCTTCTTTTAATGCCTGCCAGTAATTTCCGGGACCAGGTTCACCCCATGCTGTATACCCAGCTTTTTCTTTTGATATCAAATACAGTCCTTCCCCATAAGGAGCAGCTTTATCCTCTGCATCTTTGATGACATCGTAGAGTGCTCGCATCTTGTCATCGTAGGCTCTAATGTCCTTTCCATCAATGGAATTGGAATAGTAATTGCCGTTTCCAAATTGAGGCATTGTATAGCCTGGCCATGCACCACTTGTTACTCCATGCGACTGGATCACTGCTGTTTTGCCATCATTAATCAGTTCACAGACTGTCCAGCTGTAACCCATGAAACTGTAGGTTTGACCTACTCTAAGTATTTGATTGTTCATATTTTCTCTTCTCCTCGTATGTACGACAATATTTTTCCCCATTCTTCATCAAGATAAGAAAAATCAAGCTTCCCTTTTTCTCGAATTTCTTTTGCTTCTATCTCTGATAACTGGAAAGACTTTTCTTCGCAATATCCATCTTCACAAATTGTCACTTTTAACACGTTCCCTGTTAGAGTAAATGTAGCATTGTGATCACTGATAAATTCTTTTAACATTTTCTGTCTTTCAAGTAAATTTTCAATATCAATTGTTTTATCATACCCGTATCGATTTTTCTTGTTTCTATCTATACATGGCGTACTGATTGGTATAATCCTGCATACAATATTTTTATATATTTTGCGAATTAGTATCGCTATTAGACATAATGCAATGCCAATAGTGCTCATATAGCATGTGTACGATAGTATATCGATTGAAAACCTCTTATAAACCCCTGCGCTTTTATAAATATCAAGGTTCATTATTTTCCTCATAACATTTCTATAAGCCAGCGGCTGTGAATAATCAAATATGTTAATGAGAAGGATATACTCACAAAATAAAAAATAAACTAAAAATGGAAAGGATCGTAATACAATTTTTATTTTTTCACGCGATGTACCAGGTTCATCAGATAACCATTTTCTTCTTGTATTGTGGACTTCTTCAAATGTATATTTAGAATAAATAATTTTCATAGTTTCCCCCTATCTGATCTCCGGAATCCAGTTTTCTTTCATCTTTTTTAATTTTCCTTTCGGAATACATTCTTTTAATGCAGATTCACTTGCTGTTGCCATGTCGATAAACCAGAAATCATTTCCATTCTGCATAATATCCATGGACCACTGTCCGTGCATCTGTTCATTGCAGCGGACGATATTCAAAACATGATCCAGAACCCTCTCCTTGTTTTCTTCGTACCTCTTCATCAGTTTTTCCTCGGCAACGGAATACGTGCAGTAGTCATGGTATGCATCCGGATCCATTCCCCTGCGACCTTCTGCAAGAGGCTTGAAATGATTTTTCATGGTTTTTGGTTCCCAATATGGACTGATACCAAGCACCTGCTCAAAGGGATCCGTAGCATTAAAATCCACAAATACCCGGTATTCCGTATGGAGCGGCAGACCATGGTAGATCGTTGGGTTATTCTCTGTGTCCGGAATAAAGTCACGAACCACCCACTCGTTAGTTGTGGCAGCACCATAGGATGTTGGGCCACCAACAACCCTTGAAAATCCATGGATATACAGCAGGTATTCGCCAAGTTCACGGACTTCCTTTTTCCCACTTACACGGGCATTTCTGAAATCATATTTGGATGAAAAAACTCCGGTTTTAATGAAGTATTCCTTTGTCTCGTCCAACGAAAAAACCTTCCTGCAGTAATCATCAACGATATCAAGGGTTGTACGGTTAATGTCGCTGTATTCCAGAAATGTGAGCTGTAACAGAGGAAGCGGGATTTTAATGATTGTTGTGTCTGGAATTTTAAAGAAGCCGTCTTCCTTTATGGCATTCACCATCTTTGGAAGCCAGTAACCCATGGAATTGACATTCATCCCGATCATTTTGTATGTAACAAGATCAGGGTTAAGGATATCCAGACTTTTCCGGAACATGGAATAAGCTTCTTCCCTTTTCTTTTCTGATTTTTCACTAACTGCAAGATTATACCAGTATGCAGCCTGCCGCCCTGCATGGTCATTCAAGCCCCTGCAGATGATATTCCCGGCAAGCTGTGGGCGGTATTCCCGTGGAACAATGTTTAACTCTTCCACCGTTACAGGTTCCGGTATTTCTGTTATTTCCGGAATGTTGATACTAAATGGGGAAACAGTTCCATCCGTGTACTTCCAGATAAAAGTATCGTTTTCCAACTCTCTAACGATCCTGTTCATAAGAGAGGAAAGATCCGGAGCAGATATATCCACTCCCTCTTTTTCTCTGGCAGCCTGTTTTGCATTTATGGGATAGCCGGGAATATCTATAGCATCTGAAGTCTGGTAGGCATTCTCAAATCTCTTATATATTTCCGGGTTTATTTTTAAAATTCTCGCGGTTTCCTCTACGGACGGGATAAGCGTTTCCGGATATTCCGGTGTTACCCTAAACATGGAAAGAAGCTGGTGGAAAAATTTTTCTTTCATTGAAATTGTTCTCCTTTAATTTTCTGATTTTTAAAGGATGACAGAAAATTCTATGTGTTCTGCCCCCTGTATGGCAATTTTTATTTTCAGCATATATATTTATCCATCTCAGAATTCGTCAAAGGAAATTTAAAATTTTATTTATTTTCTTACAAAAAACACAGTCCTATATCATGAATATGGAACTGTGTTTTGGCTGCTTATTTATCAATCAAGTAAATTTTTCCTTCCTTGATTTTAATATTGTATCTATCAAGATTAATACCGTTAATGTCTATGTCATTGTTTTTCTTGCCATTGATATAAACTTCTGAACCATTATCATAGTTTTCAATAGCTTCTGACTCAAGTTCTTCCTGTATTTCATCATAAGTTTTTTCATTTCGTCCTAGAATCATTCCAATGCCTAATAATACAGCCATAATACCTTCGCAAACCGCAATAGGTCTCTTATTACGACTACCCCATCCGTATATTTCGAGAATTATTCCAGCAACTCCAGCAACTATACAAATAATTCCAAGAATCAAAAAACATGTACTCATTTCCTACCACTTTCTTATTACTTCCTTGATCTTTCCAAAAACTTTCTCAAACTTTCTTTGACATTCCGGACATATGTGGAATTTGCAGCTCGGAACACCATTCACAATTATCTGCGTATCTTCGTAATCCTGACCGCACTCAGTGCATTTTAAGCTGACGTTTTTTCTTCAAATTTAAAACCCATGATTTATTATCGAATCTCCGATCTTATTCCGTATTTAAAGGATGACATAAAAATCCGCATGTCATGTTTTCCTTACGGCAGTTTTGTTTCCGGTACCGATTAGGAAATCAACTTACCCACCTGTTTCCGGACAGAAGCCGGACACCCCCTGTCATACTTTGACTGGATCTGCTTAACCGTATATTTCCCGTTCCTGTCAACACGGAATTCTGCAGTGTAGCGTTTTTCTCCTGCTGTAAAGGATTATATGGCACAGGTATCCTGGTTTATGTATTGCCAGTAAGAATTCACACAGTGTCCCATCTCAATACCTTCCATGCGGAGACGGCTGCCTGTACGGATCCATTCATAGGATTCCGGGAGCAGTTCCCTCAGATGGTTGAACTTGCTGTTCTTTGGAACATGCACCCGGTGAAGTCGATTTTTGTATTTCTTTGATATTTTGTCATGCGCATCCTTAAGTTTCTTCCAGCTACGGAACCCAAGCTTAACCTTTTGGTGCATCTCGTGTGCCATTTTTATGTAATCATCTGCTGTGATTCTGACATTATCCAGATCGCCATCTTCAGGCACATCACTGATACCGCCTGCAATAAAGCATCCGAGGAAAGTGGAAATACATTTGTTGTTCCATCTCCTCTTCCAGAAGGAAGAATCCACCACATCAAGCAGGGATGTATCTTTTGTCTGTAATAATCGTTTTTTATCGCTTTCACGTCCCAGGTACGGAAGACTTTTAATTACGAGGTAAGCAAGGTTGACGTCTGTTCTGTTCCAGTTGATCTTATCCGCAGCAACCCACCTCTTCTGAAGCAGATGATTGTAATTATACGAATCCCGGCAGTCGATAAGTCTGATTGGAAGCAGCATAAAATTATCTTTTTCAAATGTCCGCAGGATATCCTTCATGACCAGGGCATTTAATTTTTCCATTGCATGTCCAAGGATGAATGTAACCACCTGTTTTCCAAGATTTCCATAATCATTCCATATGGAACTTAATTTCTTTATGGAAATCGGAAATAGCCGGTCTTTGAAACCTTTATAGTAATATCCACCGGAATGAAAAATGACCAGTTTCATAGATACTTCCGGTGCATCAAAATGGAATTCGCCATTGTTAATATTTGTATAAGAAGACGAAGCCAGATAAATATTAACTGCTGACTTATTAATGTCAATACTCCTGTAGTACATGGGGCAGTCTTTTATTTTAATGAAATGTTCTTTCCCTGTTACATGGTTAAGGGCTTTCCATGCTTCCATAAAAAGTTTCATCTGATCTTCCAAAGCTACTTCTTTCTGCTCGTAAAACAAACTGTTGTCATTTGGCAATAACAAGTCTGATAAATGTGGAATATGGTTACGCCAAAAAGAAAGTAAAGCGGTATACTGGCTATCTTTATAATTTCCGTCGCTAAAGACCTTCCAGCTATCCTCTTCCTTTGGGAAAAATTCCTCAATAAAATCTTTCACTGAAATTCGTGAATTGATTGCAAATCCGACAGCCCATGTAATATATTCATCACGGCAACTCGATAATTCGGGAATCTGTATAAGTGTTTCTGCATAGCTTTTGCGCAAAGAAACATCAGTTTCATTTTTACTTTTCCCTGTCATGATCTCTTCGTAAAAATATTTATTATTAAATGACAGATTTTTGCTTTTCTCAATATATGTAAGGATATCCTCCAATGAATAACCACATTCCATCAACTGGAATCCAAACGAATGCATTCCACATCCTTCACCAGCTTTGATGATTGCATTAATTACAGAAGCAGAAACACCACGCTTCAGCAAAAAGTAATAATAATCTAAAGTGTATAACATCTGATTACCACGTAATACAGCCAGCTGTTCTTCTGTAAATCCTTCTTTTTCTGCTTTTTCCAGTAATTTAATCTGTCCTTTTCTCAATTTTGGCTAATCCTTTCCTTTGCAATTTTGAAATAGTTCTCTTCAAGTTCTATACCAATAAATTTACGGTTTAGAAGTTTGCATGCTACACCAACTGTTCCAGACCCCATACAATTATCCAGGACAATATCGCCTTCATTGGAAAATGTTTTGACAAGTGTCTCACATAAAAGCAATGGTTTTTGGGTTGGATGCAAATTTGAAGTCAGACAATCTCTTTGGAATTTCCAAACTTGCGTAGGGTAACGCCACCCAGTATCATTATACTCAATTACTTTTTTTTCATTTTCATCTGTAAGTTTTCCGAGTTTACCATTTTTTACCCTGTTTTTCCTTAGTTTCCCTTCATGCTTAACCATTTGAGGATTATATGTACATTGTTTTTTATAAAATACAGATATTGTCTCTACAGTTTTCCCAACTCTCCGTTTAACCTGATTAATATTTGTTAACCGCTCTTTTTCCCAGTAAATATCATACTTGTAATCGCTGATATTGCTTACCCTTAATAAAGAAGAAAATGGCTCCTGTCCAAACAATACGATTGCAGCATTATCTTTTGCAATACGACTATATTGATCCCACATTGGTTTAAATGGTATTACGATATCCCATTTGCACTTAGTTGTCCCATATGGCAGATCACATAAAATCATATCTATTGATTTATCAGGAATAGATTTCATTAATTCCAGACAATTTCCATTCCACAATTCATAACTGTATTTTTCCAACATATTTAAACCTCTGTGTATCCGTATTTGACGATAAGAAACTGCCCCGGCATGAGGCAACTTTGCGGATCTGATTACTTTTGGAACTTCTTGATCAGCTCGTTAATATCCCCGGTATACAGCTTCGGCTTTCCATCCGGAGTTTCTTCCTTATTTCTCTTTAATTCACCAATCCAATATGCTTCGTTATCAATGTAATAAAGCTTTTGCGGCTGAATATCCGGGAATATGTCCGCAAACGTTTTCTCCGTTGGAACAAAATCGGTATTTCCATCAATGAAACCTCTCCCTTTGCATTCCGGTTTAAGCATTCGAATGTATCCGCCCGATTTTTTGAATTGTTCAAACGTATAAGTACCGACGATTTTCCCTTCAACCCATTGTTCTAAACAGGACTGACCTTTTTCATCAGTTGTGACTTCGAAATTTTCATTTTCAAATATAACGATTACCGGTCCAACCGATCTATCTATCTGTATAAAGCGGTAACCAAAGTTTCCATCAGCCATAGCTTCTTCTTCAGAGTCATGTATCACTGGAGATGGAATATTGATCTCGTATTCGTTTCCGTCAGTCGGGTAAAACATCCCACTCATGAAGTAGCGGTATTTGCAGACCGGGTTTCCCCCTTTTGCCAGGTAGCCGGAATCCTGAAAAATGCTCTGGATTGTATCGACAGCTTCTGAATTTCGATAATCCCCTTCTGACCACAATTTTTTGTATTTCCCATCCTCATACCGGTACATGGTAATTGTCGGCATATCAAACCCTACATTCGTGCCATGATTCACAAAATCCAGCCCGGTTGTATCAAAATTCACGGAAGCAAGTGTAGCTGTGATATCATCAAAATGATTCTCCAACATTTTTAAATCATCTGGTGAAAACTTATTTAAAAAATAAACCCTATCATCAGCAATAAAATACGCCCTCGATACACGCTCCCAGCCTCCACCGATCACAGTGAACATATATTTAATGTTAATCTGATTGTCCATGATTTTCCTCCTTATTGCCATTAATACCGGTTAGAAAAGCTTTTCCCAGTCATCTGTTCTTCCATTCCCACTTTTTAGTGCTTCCAGCGCCGCTTCCACATCCACTTCCTGCGATACCTTGCGCGTCAGTACTTCAATGAGATGCCCGGTTACCTCTGCCTGCGTATGGTTTTCTCTTGCATACGTTACAATTTCCATAACACTCAGCAAAGACTCGTCCACTGCCGCCAGGAATTTTTCCATCATCTCCCTGTTTTCTTCAAAATTGAATGGACGGAATTCCACATGGTTCTGGAACCGTCTGGACAAAGCGGGATCAAGCAGGTCGTACCGGTTCGTGGCAGCAATGATGATCTGCCCGTCTGTCAGATCGTCCAATGCCTGCATAAGAGAAATGGTCGTTCTTGATATTTCCCCATCTGGTCCCCCATTTCCTCCTATGCCGCGCTTTAATCCGATACAGTCGATCTCATCAAGCATCAGGACACATTTCTGCCCTTTGCAGAAATCAAACACACGCTGGATATTCTTCGATGTATTCCCCATGAATGAGTCGATCAGGAAGGAAAAATTAATATATGCATAAGGAATACCCAGGGAATACGCCACATATCTGGCAAACTCCGTTTTCCCAGTGCCGGGCACGCCGTATATGAGGGTGCTGTTTTTGTAGGGAATCCCATACTCCATTAATTTAAGCGTGACCGCCACACCACGTTTAATCTTTTCAAAAAGATCCCACTGGGTTTTCCCAAGGTAGTACCGCTCGGCATGAAAGCTGGACACATCTTCCATACGTAGGAGCCCGTTAAGATTTGCTGGCAGCTCGATCATATTTGGACCGTTGAGCAGAAGATTTTTACATCTTCTGACTTGGCTCTCATTTTTCTTCGTATTGTCATTGGCACAACAGCAGACCGCGTATTTCTTCGCATCCTGTATTCTGTTTTCTGCAAGTGCCCGCACGCAGGCAAGCATGTTTACATCCATTCCCATGATTTTCTTTTCCTCCCATCCTTTTTTCACATACGAATCTTTCTTTTGAACGAATGCTTGTTTATGTTTTCTAATCAGTTAGAACATGTTATAACCTCCCTTTTTTAAAATTAATTGCGGAGAAAGGAATCGAACATCCGACACCCAGGTCATGAGCCCGGTGAGCCTTCCTCTGCTCTGCTCCGCAAGAAATTACAACACACCTCCAAAAGCCAGATATGTCAACGTAACAACAATTGGGGCGAGGATAAGAGAAATACCAATGCCAATCTCCATTCCTCTGTTTGCTTCGTTATAATCGTGACATCCGGAAATTATAAGAATAACTCCCATGAAAAGGCAAAAAACAATTATTGCTCCAATAATAACAACCATATACAATTCTCCTTTCACTTTGACATTAAATACAGGATATCATCTTCAATCCTTATTGTTCTGTTCAATCAGCTGCTTTATATTGTCGGACAGTTCACGAATACTCTCTGCAACAACCGCAAAGCCTCTGCCGTGGCAATCATTGCAGATAATCGTGACATCCGGAAATGATAAAAATTTAAGTATTTATTTCTTTGCTCTCCTTGAAAGCATTTATTATCTCAAGTACTTCTTCTGTGGTTAATCTTTCTTTGTATGTCAATACATTAGATAAATGTTCAACTAATTTTATATTACAGCTAAGTAATTCTTTGCATTCTTGATAAAAAGCTTTTGATATATCTATAAGTTGATCTTTCAGTTCGTCATCTAATAGTGTTTTGCTCCGTTCTGGATTAATCATAGTAATGTAGCCCTTAATTAATTCCGTCGCACGTTTAAAATCTGAATTATCTGAATTAGATCCGAAAAAAGAACCTGCACTATAATGTCCAAATATTAATTCTTCTGCTATTGCTCCTGCGTATTTAATAAGTATCATGCTTTTCACAACTTCTGCATTTACTACGCTATCATATCCCGATACTACATTGGGTTCGCAAAGAGAAGCATTCACAATAATTGTATCTGCATTTTTTAAATAAGACATTACTGCATGACCTGCTTCGTGAACAGTAATCATTTCTCTTATATTCTCATACGTTTTTTCTTTATTTCCTATTTGCGCTTTTCCATACGGCTTTGCATTTACAACGTCTTCCTTAATACTACCAATTAATTTTTTAAATAAATATGTAATTACTACTGCAGTTAATAAATTCATATATATTATGCTAACTACACATTTAATATTGTCTTTTGTTGGTTCTAATTCATTATCATAAAAGAAAAATAGTAATAAGGATATACCACACGCCAGAATAAAATATTTAACCACTGTCGTAAAAATAGCATATATTTTAGTATACATATCGCAATTATTTTCCTCCTTTTTCTTCCTATTTATGAGGCAAAGAATCCGTATTATCTGGCAACCCTGGTTGCTGCGCATTAACGGAATTATCACCATCCTCAAGTGTATACAAATAATCGAAAAGCTGCTTCCGCAATGCCAGGTCACCTGCTAAAATAGGCGCAAACTCTTTCATGAGTTTTACAAGAAAATCATGAATACGTTTGGCTTTAGCATTTGCTGAAAAAACATCAGCAATATCGTATGCGTGACACTTATTATCTGAATCATGTGTACGAGACTTATCACTCAAATAACAGGAAGCACCAAGCATATTGATAAGTATCAATTCGAAATTTTGACCAACTGCAGTATATCTTGTATCACGGAATTCATCGGTTTCATTATAATATTTCAAAGAAACACTGTTATCTTCAGGCAGATTATTTATCTTGATAACAGAAGAAAGACCGTGTAATACTGTTAACAGAAGTGAACGTAATTCGTCAAAAACTTCTGGAACGGCAGTGTATTGCTGCAATTCACGATAATCCAGCTCTTTTTCAAAAGATACAGCGGTGAGCCGGTTAACACAAACACTATCCGGTGTAACAGCTGAGATGTAACAATATTCATGCTCTTTATTTATATAAATTTTAGACAAATCAGGTTTAACCTGAATTGACGTATTAGATACTGCAAGAGCATCCATTTCTTCTGCAAACAATTCTTTAAATGCTGGTGTAAATTTTGGAAAAACAGCAAGCATCTGATTATATTTAGCAACTGCATCAGAATAACTGGCAAATAAAACGTTTTCAAATGCTTTAATGATTGATGGTCTCCGCTGAGCTTCTATAGTATCTGTGAAATTCAAATACTCATGAACACTCTTATAAGTAGAGAATTCATCTTTCAATTCATCACCAGTAATAAAGCATACATAAGTTGCAATTAATCCCTTTGATTTTACACAACAAATGAAATTGCCACGATGCCAGTAATCCACCTGATCCTTTGAAAGCGCAACATTCTCAATTGTTGAAAAACCAAGGCAGAAACCATGTTTCTTTAATTCTGCAAACAACAAGTTGTAGTCAATACATAAATCCATTATGTTACCTCCTTTCGAAATCCCAATCCAAAAAACTGCTGATATGAAATGATTTAATCCCTTTTCGCTCTGCTTCGCGGAGAAATGGAATCGTGTCATCAACAAATACCACATCTTGCAAGCTAATATCATGATCCTTACAGTATTGCAAAATGGTATCTGCTTTTGATTTGTCTTCCGATAAAACCCCATCCTCGATTTCTTTTAAACTCATACCATTATCGGTACCTTCCGGATCTGAAACATGCCCGTTAAACCGGTATGCCGCTAAAGTGCCGTCTATATCCCAGAATATGTATTTATTTCGTAAATTTATCTTCCCCCCCCAGGATTTTTGAAAGCAATTAACCAAATTAACAATTTCCATAGGAGAAAATGTTGTAAATCCCATTTTTTCAGCATTTCCGAGATTTTCATAGTAGTCATCAACAAGAGCAATCTGGCTTTCATGAAATCCATTAACCTCTGCAATGGTTGATAATTCAATCATCTTCTGTTCTTGACTGGATACACAATAATTCTCTAATGAATACCCATAGTTTTCTTTGACCCATTCGATTTTTCTTTCCGCGGCTTTACAATCATGTACTCCACTAATCAATCCCATAGGGATATTCTTATAGGCAAGATAATCCATGAATTTTTTTAATTGTAAATTCGGTTTCGAGGTATTCCATAATTCTTTACTTCCAGAATGCACGTTAATCATATATTTCATCAGATGATCGCTTATGCGATGTCCTTGACTATGTACAGCCAATGTATCATCAAAGTCAAACAATACCATTTTTAAATTTTCCAACTTATTCATTAAAATCCCCTTCCAACCGTACTCTGCAACAAATAACACTTTCTACCTAAAAAATCTTCATCTGCTTGGGTTCATAAATCTCTTCCAAATAAATCCAATATAATCACCTCTAATTCAACAAATTATCTCTCAACATATCTTGCATGGAATAATCCTTGCAGCAGACTTCTACTCAGATACTTCATTGAACATATTGACAATCTGCATTGGTGAAAGAGCAACGAATCCCTCACTTTCTGCTTTTTCAAGATTGGGATACAAATCGTCGATAATAGCAATCTGGTTTTCATGAAGCCTGTTAACCTTTGCAAGGACCTTAAGTTCAATGATCTTCTGTTCCTGACTGGATACACAGTAATTTTCCAGTAAATAACCGTAATTTTCTTTAACCCATTTGATCTTTCTTTCCGCAGTCTTACAATCACGCACTCCGCTGATTAAACCCATAGGGATATTCTTATAAGCAAGATAATCCATGAATTTCTTTAACTGCAAATTCGGTTTTGATTTATTCCATGATTTTGGAAATGTTTCACCTGAATGAATATATGACAAATATTCCATCATTTCCTCATAAGCATCCGAGCGATGATTATGTATGCACAGCGTATCATCAAAGTCAAACAATACCATTTCTAAATTTTCCAACGTATTCATTAAAATTTGTTCCTCCTTAAATGCATTTTTGCAAGAATAATCTAATCTTTGACTTCTGTATTTTTAGGAAAGAATAATGAATTAATAGCCTCAGATTTTTCTATTACAATTCTTGCAGGATACCCATTCTGAATTACCCATAAATACTATAATGACGCTCAAAACAATAGGCATGACAAACCTCTTTAATTCTAACAAAACTTAGATAAGAGTAATGAAATACATAGTAATAGCTTCCTATTTTGATATCAAATAGACTTTTCCATTCTTAAATTTGATATCATAATCTTTTAATTTAATGCCATCAATATCAAACTCATCACTTGTCGGTTCACCATCTATTACAATCTTCGCTTTACCAGATGCGGCAAGTTTATGTAATTTCTCTTCCTGCTCTTTTCTTGTTTGCTTTTTTGGATTAGCTTGTTTTTCTGTCTCAACTACCTGATTCTGCTGTTCCGTATCAAGTTGTTCTACAAATTTGTGTAGTTCAGCAGTGGCAGAACCCGCTGCATACTGTCCAAAAACATAAATAAAAACGAAAAACAATATCGTCAACAATGTCACAATAAACTTTGCAGCAGGACTTAGAACATCATCAAATACTTTATCAATTACAAATGTTGTGGCAATAGCTATAATTATCAATACAACGTTATTCATGGTTAAAACCTCCAAGTGTTGAAATCCCTGTTACAATATCAGCAACTGCTAAAATAATAAAATATGCATCTTCTTCGGAATAAATCCACTCACTCATATATGACATTTGCGTCTCCTTCTACTTCGCAATTGGTGCATTTGTTAAGAATCAATAATCATAAAGGGGGAAGATCATTCTTAACCATCCCCACAGAATCCGAATGCCACCCAAAGCGTTTATAATAATCTGATGCTTTCTCCGTTTTAAGTTCTTTTTTGTAATTAACATAATGTTTTTCAAACATATTTAACAATTTAGTACCTATCTTTCTATTTTGATAAGATGGATCGACTAGAAGATATGTTATATAAACATGCATTGTATCACTTATGGTACTTAATAAACCAACAAGCTTATCTCCGTCCCATGCGCTAAAAACAATATCTGAATGATACATTGCATTTTCCAATCGATTAGGATATTCTGCACTTTCATTAACCCATCCAACAGATGTGAAAAGAGAAACCAGATCTGGTGTTGAAAATAAGTTTGTCGTTTTATAAGTTATGATATTTTCCATAGAACCCTCCCGAGATGAAATATTTGTGCAAGCTGGTTCCCTTGATTTGTTCATGACAATTTCTTCCTTTATTGTTCATTTTTTTAAATACAGGAACATGATCCAGGTTAACCCAGATCACGGCACCCTTTGGATGCTCATATGTAAGTTCCTCCGTTGGTGTGATTGAAGATAAGTGCCACGCATATGGCGTCTTATATCGTTTAATAAGATTTTCCCACGGCACATCCACGCAATGGCGATCCCTGTGTGCTTCCCATTTTCCTTTATCCAAGGCCGTTACTTCTTTAATCGTACAAAAACCACGGATCTTCTGTGATCCGCTTTCGAGAAGCGCAATCTCTTCTCCTGCATGGGAAGTCCTGCTTCCGCGGATCTCCAGAGTCTTCTGCCCGCTCATGATTAAATCCAACCATTTTTTCTTAATAATAAGACCATACATTCCGCTTCACTTCCTTCCTACTTTTTAATTACCATATCGTTACAGCTTTTCTCTTTCCTGCCTTTTCTCCTGCCGGCCGGTATTCCCGGTTCTGTTTTGACCGTTCAAAACTCTCATGCACGCTTAAAGAATTCCCTTTGCTATACACAAACGTATTCCCCGCACCCGTCTGGCGTTTCTGCATAGCTTCACTTGGACGCCAAACAGCTTGTACTGTTTCGGAAGCAGTTTCCACAGTATCAGTTAATTTTGATAATGAGTCATGGAATTTTCCAAGAAGACGGGTATCCTGGTATTCCTTAAATTCTTCTTCTGTAAACACGGATTTAATAAGAACACGGTAAACAAAAGGACGTTCTGTTTTAATCTCTATCCGTCCGTTTAATATAAGTTCTCCAAGCATACGCTTAATCCGTCCGGTATAGCTTTTCATCTCTTTACTTAACTTTTCATATGATATTTTCTTCCAACTGATATTTTCACCTGTTCCGGCACTTTTCCGGTTATGTTCAAGTACGTATACCATTGCTTCGTAATCTCTTATTGTTTCCATTGCCATTCCTCCATAATTTGATAAAAAATTCGAATGAGGACCTATCAACTTTCACACTGTATATTCTTCTCTTTTGCCGTTTCTATTATCACCAGACAATACAACATGCTTATCAATTATTTCTGCTTTTCCGCAATTCAATTCAACGGCTTCGGAGAAAAGGATGTCGTCTGAAACATTCCACGCAGTTTCTGGTTTTATCTGAAATATTGTCCCATTATCAGGGAATACAATCAGACAAGTTATAAGCATTTCTCGAAGATCATCATCACTAACCTGGAGATTTTCTTTTTCATTCTTAAAACCATAGGAAAGGACATTGAGGACATAGGAAAAATACTCATTTGCATTCTTAAATTTCTTTCCTTTAATTTCATCTTCCGTAAGCGGAATGTAACAGTAATTCCTGTACGCGATCATCTTGCTGATGAAATAAAAGCATCCATTAGCGATAAGATAAATTAAAGTGACCGCTAATACTTCAAGGATGGGAAGAACAAAAAATGATCCTGTTATATCATGTAGTTTCCCATCTGACCATTTAGGTACATGAAATGTAAGCCACCTGTTAATTGGTATATTGATAAAGCCGAGTATCACATACGCAAGAATACAAACAACTACCTTAAATACTGCACACTCATTCCAAAATACCTTTAATACATCTTTCTTTTTTGATATTCCTTTTGTTTTTGACATGTACTTTTCTCCTTTAAATTTACGTAAGCCCACTTTGGGTGTAATCGTGATATCTTTTAAAAAATAAGAGGTTTCAAGCCATACGCACTCCATGGAGCGTAACTCTTTTATTTTTTTTACATATTCATCATTTTTATATAATTTCAATCCATACACCCTCTATGGGGTGCAACACCTAATGATAATAATTGGCTACCGATTATGGAAATTTCAACCCATACACCCCTAGCGAGGTGCAACGTCTTATCGCAGATGTTATCCATGATTTTTTAAATTTCAATCCATACACTATCCATGGGGTGCAGCAAGTTTATCAGGATAGTTATGTAGTTAAAGTTGGAATTTCAATCCATACGTACTCCACGAGACGCAACATTCCAATATCTGCTTTCGCAAACTCGCCTTTTCATTTCAATCCATACGTATTCCATGAGACGCAGCTTTATTTTGTATTGAGATCTCTACAATTATTATGATTTCAATCCATACGTACCCCATAAGACGTAGCTGTTACCATTTATAAGAATGTCAAAAGATTTTGGTATTTCAATCCATACGCCCCTCCATGGGGCGCAGCAAAACAGAATAAAGGCTTCGAGACGAAACCTTACTTTTCAATCCATACGCCCCTCCATGGGGCGTAGCTTTCCTCTCCATGAATAAAAACCAATAACAATCATTTTCAATCCATACGCCCTCCATGGGGCGTAGCAGCGACATTAGTACATCACATAATAGAGTATAGATTTTCAATCCATACGCCCTCCATGGGGCGTAGCGTCTAATGAGGAAGCTGTCAGGGATGGCTATACAATTTTCAATCCATACGCCCTCCATGGGGCGTAGCTACAAGATTTTCATTGCCTTTAATTGTTGCGGTATTTTCAATCCATACGCCCTCCATGGGGCGTAGCTGTAAAAGTGAACAGAAACAACTCTCCCGATCGCCAAAATATAAACAATTCCTCTAATTAATTGTTCTCAAACGGCCTTATACAGTTGGGTTTTGTGTTCTATTTGTACACTAATACCTCCATTTCCGGTGCGAGTCTCCTAGAGAAGCTATGTAAGCTTTCAGTTCGCACCGGAATTCTACATTTCGGCATAACCCAAGCAGATGCAGCCCGCAAAACGCGGGTTGCCTTGTAATCTCTGGAAATCTTTTTAGATTTTGCGAGTCATTGTCACGCCATCCGGAATCGCATCCTCATGAATAGTCACTGCATAATCGGAATATTTACGAGGAAACTCAACACCATCATTCTTCTTAACATCAACAGTTTCAAACAGTTTGTACGATGGACAATTGCCAAGCTCGCTGTTATGCTTGAATACGATGAGCTCACGCACTGCCATCTTCCCGCGTGCTGCGGAATGGTCATTCTCAAACATGTTAATGATTGCTTCCCAAAGCAGTTCCAGATCGTCTTCAGAAAAGCCGGTGGTCTTACGGGCAAGATTAGCAGAAATATATCCCTCCACACGGTAAAGTCCATAAGGAATAATACTCTTTCTTCCCATTTCTGTATTTTTCTTTTCCGCATCCTTTTCCGTTGTGATTGCAACTCTGGTTACAGTAATATCCTGGCTGAAAACAGGATCAATACTTTTTGCAAAACCAATCTGTACCGGGCCACGTACCTGCCCACAGTTTAATGCCGCCTTTGTAAAGGTAGTCAAGACAGCACCAAATGTACGGATATCATAGAAATTACTACACATATAGTCACGGAGCTTAAGATCCACATCTTCATCTGTCTTTTTCAGCTTCTTTACATCTTCAAGTGCATTTTTGTCGTCACCGACGTCAATACCAAGACTTTCGACTGCCTTAAGGTCACTCCGGTTCAGCGGGACCCCCTCTTTAATATAGATCTTGAACCCGGCTGCATCTTCTTTTACAGTTTCCACATAGTTACGGATCTTGCGCTTTATGCAGGCATCTGTCACAAGCCCGATGCCAGTCTCTGGATCAACTCTCGGCATATTTCCGGCATCCGGATCACCGTTCGGATTTCCATTCTCTACGTCGAATAATACTACGAAATCATATCTGTTCTTAATTGGTGTGCTCATCTTAGTTTTCCTCCATATTCTCTGCATTTGTCTGATCACCTTCTGAATCATTATCTTTTAACTTACTGCTTGTATATTCCGCCCGCATCTGATGATAATAACCAAGTGCAAACTTACCCTGATCCTCATATGAGAAACGCCGCGGAAATCCCGGATCATCATCTGTTACCGGAATTTTATCCATTAAATCCTGCATTTTAGCTGTAAAATAATATCCTCTCCCCGGTTTTGTCCGTTTCAACTTACTTAAATGACTGTTAGATAGCCTGATCAGTACTGGAAAGATCGATCTTGGTGTTGTGCACGCGGAATTGTAAAACTTATCACAAATTGTCTGGTTGATATTGCCAACTGCTTCTTTCTGTGCCTTTTCCATAACCGCAAACAGTCTTCCAAGGATATATGCCCGATCCTTACAGCCTTCATTTAATGCTTCCATATTTTTTCCTTCCTCCCATTTGTAGTTCTTTATTAAAAAAGCTTTAATAATCGATGCTTTTCTGTAAGTAACACCTTTGTGCTCCGCGCGGATACGAGATAACACACCTGCATACAGACTCTGCGGATACGGTGTATCCGAAATGACTGACTGTAACGTCATTGCTGACATATGCGGGACAGGTGTTTTATCTGTAAGATTCTGGTTGACTGTCTCCATGAGCATCTGCCAGATATTGATAAATTCTTGATCCTCAAATACTGGTTTTACAATCTTCATCCGGCTGGCATGTTCGGACAGGTTTTCCCAGATTGCCCCGATCGCATCCTCATAGAAGAACCGGACTGCAATTCGCCCGGCATTTGGTGCAAGGCAGAGGACGTACAGTTTTTCATCCGTATCTGTAAGGGTGTGATCCTTTTCATTGATATTTCCCATCATCTTCCGCAGTCTGCTCACATCATCCACATCCCCGGAATCTGTCCAGAAAACCACCATGGAATCTCCTACCTTGCTGTGATACCCGTCCGTAGAAAGCAAGTAATTCAGCGCGGTCACATATGCATACGCCGCATAGGTGCTAATCGGCGCGTTGTAGCTCTGTGTTTTTTCATAAGACTCAAGGGATGCTCCGTTAAATGATACAAGCGACGCGCCAGATGACTGTGCTCCCGGAACTCCTTTGATTTTCCCGTGCGTGCGGGCAATCTCCGCTTCCTCTCCAGTAATAAGGCATCTTCCAGTTACCATTTCATATGGTACACTGCTGTAATCCATCCATGCCCTGCGGACTTCTTCATCATCATGCACATATTCCCCATCTACTTCAAAAACGAGGTTTCCGCCTTTATAAAACTCTTCTGCAAGTTTTGCAACAGCCGGTTGATCCAACGCCTGTTCCGGATCCCATGAACGGAAAAAGTTACATACCGTCTGTGCTACAGGTGAATCCACAACATCAAGAATATCAAGATGTTTTTTCTTTGCCGCCTTAAAACATTCCAGTGTACGCAAACTCATCTTTTCGTCAATTCCAAAGAGATACTTTGCATTTTCGCAGAGAAAGCTGGAGGCAATGTTGTTAGCGCGGGTGACCATCTCTGGAACCTGCATAATTATTGGAATTTCAACAGTCTTCTTTCCTCTCTTCACTTTCTGTTTCACGGAAACAATATCTTTAATCGTCCCATCATGGTTTAAAACCACCGCATAGGATACCTTTGCATTACACCAGCCAGGACGGGACACTTTTCCCTGATCCGCAAGTGTTTCATATAATTTCACAAGTGACTGAAAGATCATCGAAGCACCTCACTGTTCCCAACGTCAATAACGCCGTTTTTCATAATCGCATGATAATACATTGGCTGGATATCTCTACCGCAGGAGTAATCCAGATCATAAAGCATCAGCCCGAGATCCTTATCCGAAAGTCCTTCATAGTAGGATGGGATCTTTTCATCTCCTTCGCAGAGTTCAAAGTGTGCCGGGAATTCCCTTACACCAAAATACGGCATCGAATAACATGCCCCTTTTCTTGCCCTGTTGTTAAAGATACTTATAAACTTTGCCGGGCTGTCTGTTGGGCTCGCTTTCCCTGTCATTTCAAAATGCGCCTCTATCACATAGCAGACATCCCGGAGAATAACAGATGCCCTCTGGATAATATCGTCTCTTGACGAGTTATACAGTTTCACATCCCCGCCGTTGTATGCCTGCAGCATATTTGACTTTGGTATCTTACTGAGAAGTTCATTTCTTCTCACGCTCGTAGTGGCAATCGGATTTAATACATGAATCTTGTCTACATACCACCGAAGTCCCGGATGCCAGTAGATAGATTCCAGAATTCCTCTAGCCGCCGACGGTGTCATCACATCGTATGTATACCGTTCAGTTTTCAGTTCTGGTCTGGTGAACAATGCGTAATCTCCCCAGACTTTTAGTTTCACTCCCATTTTTTCTTTTTCCATTCCTTTCTCTTATTACCCATGCACCCCATAGGGGCACAACTTTTAACTCTGGTAATCAACAGCGGCAAGCCCCTGTTTATTCCTTCAATACACATATTGCGCCTTTTAAAAAATCGTCAAAGAATTTTTGAATATTTTTTAAAATTTTTGTCTCCGCAAAAATAAGCGGTAAGGGAATCCTCCGGGGTTGAACCGGATGAGCAGGCCGCCACACAACGTCAAATGCAGTCCTGTGGATTCCCCCTGCGCTGCCAAAATGCTGTAAATGCAGCGCAGGAAACTTAAGGAGGCATATAAGAGAAAAACTCTTATTGAAGAAACAAACGGTAAGCCCCTGTTTATCCCTTCAATATGTATATTGCGCCTTTTAAAAAATCGTCAAAAGATTTTGGAAAATTTTTAAAAAATTGCAAAAAAAAATCTGCAGCCAGATTAACTGACTGCAGACCTTTCTGATCTCAATAATAAATAATAACAAATATGTTCGTTTCAATCCATGCATCCCATAGGATGCAACCTTCCAATCCTGAGCTTTCTGCAATTTCAACCCATACACCCCTCGCGGGGTGCAACTTGTAACGCCTTCGAATGCATCTGTTTCTATTGAATTTCAACCCATACATCCCTTGCGGGGGTGCAACTAAGATGCCCTCACTTTTCAGAAGGTCATAAAGATTTCAACCCATGCACCCAATGGGGCGCAACAGTAAAGTATATCTTCTTACCTACCACTGACACTTAATGGTGCTGGCATCCGCCAGCTCATCCGATGAAAAAAGGAGATAAATGTTGGACAATATATCCGCATATTTCTTTTTATCAAAATCAGAGTTGACCTGACGATCCACCAGATTTCTCAATTTGCTGGAAAACTCTTCTGACAACTGGACATTTCGAACCGCTTTGACCTCACCATTCGATGAGTCGATCAGGAGGAGATATAACGGAATCTCACCTTCACCTGTAAAGTCGAATCCAGACAAATCTTTTGCAAGTTTTGCATGGTATGGTGCATCCATCCATGACAAATCACCAGCTTTAACGGTAAACAGACAGGTTCCATCCATCTCCGTAAAACGAATTTTCAGTCTGGCATCCGGAGAAAACTGTGCAATCTCGTTTTCTGTAGGATTTTTAAAAAATACGCGGATCTGCACGTAATCCTTAACGATGTCCGCAACTACAGCTTCTGCATGGTTTGCAAATTCTGGATAGCATTTCCTTTTCTCATAAGGGAACTCTCCGGACACCGGATTCTCTGCTTCCCCGGCATCTGTAGAAATAATCGACGGTTCGTAATATTCTTCCGGAATACGCATCCCCAGTTTCTCATCGTACGGAACCTGGCATATTACATGGTTCTTATACAGCCGATAGCCATTCTTAAGAACATATGCCACTGGAACTGGACATTCGTAATCATCCAGTTCATCCCCATTTTCTTCTGCTTTATTCAAAGTGTGCTCAGGCACAGCCATGATCACATGTCCCGTCTCGCCATCACTCAAAAAATAGTTAAATTCTTTCAATTCTTCTGGAAGCTCCGGGTAATTGTCTTTTCTTACAAAATTTCCAAAATCTTTCACACTTTTTCTCATTTTCTCTGCCTTCTCCTTGAAATATCTTTTATATTTTCAGTATACCACAGAAAAGTCAGGTGCAAAAGGCTTTTGTAGTGTACGTCCTTTCGGCGGCCGGCCGTGAAGTCTCACATGACTAAATTCGCGTGCTTCCATACCTGTTTTCCCGTATGGACTCGCTGACTGAGGACACAGTGATAACACCGCAACTGCATGCTGTTAACATGCAGCACGGCAGTATCCGTAACAAACTGGGCTGTTTTTACAACAATGTCTTTATTGACGTCGTCTGCATATGCCCAGAGGTTTGAAACACGTCTGGAACCATGGTGCCGTGCACGTTTGATATGATCGATCTTATGTTGCAGAGAGTCGTATTCTGCCGGGAGTTTTAAGAACCGTCTTTCAGCGACTGTGCCATCTTCACGCATAGTGGAGCATGTACATGCACTGGTAAAACCTGTCATCAAAGTCATAAAGGACAATGGGATTATCCTTTGTCCTGTGGATCATGGATTCCACGTAGATCTTTCTTTCAAGTTCATTTGGTAAGTGCCCACCCCATAATGATTTCTTGATCTCAGGGCGCGAAAGGAACAGCCATCTGGCGGTGTTGACTTTTTAAACTTTAACCGCATCCGAAAGCCTTAACTGTGGTTTACAGCTGACAATGGGTGTAACCCAAAAAACAGGTCTTCCAACCATTTTTAGAACTATATTTCAACCCATGCACCAACCGGGAGGAGCACAACGTAGGAATATATATGATTCTTACACCATACTCCGACATTTCAATCCATACACCCCCGCACATGATGCAGCTTTTAATTCTGGTAGCCAACAGCAGCAAGCACTTCGCGATATGGTGTTTCCATGGTTTTTGTGCTACCCCACTGCGTCAGCTTGCCATTCAAGCCTGTGTTGTATGGTCTTACCATCTCATACTCACAGATCGCATTGGTTCCCCGCAGAAATGCAAGCCCCTCATGGCAGGCAAGCAAGTCGTGTTGACGCTTCTCATCCTTAACCCGGTACTCATCGAACAATTTCTTGTATTTCTCGCCACTCCAGAGACCATTTTTCGTATTTCGGACGTCATGGCAGACGTTTTTTCCGACAAGAACAATATGAGAAATATGCTTCTCATCAGTTTTCAAAACCGTATCTGCAGCCACAACATCGCAGTTGAAATTGAAGGTACGGACAGTGTTCTTCCCCTTGAACTTATCCAGTTCAAAGGTCGCAATATTTGCTCCAACAAAGCCTCCGTTCATTACCAGCCAGTCGACATGGTGCATCCGGATATAGCCAGCAACAGCCGTAAGAGCGCCGCCAACAAACACATATTTTGCAACCGGTGGCATTTTCTTAACCACATCGATGCCAAGCGCTTCCAGCTTTCCCTTTCGTGCCAACCCCTCCGGTGTTCTTGGATATGGATCGCATACTACACACTTTAACACACCCTCGTTAAATAAGTAATGTGCCGCAACGACATCATCAACATCGGAATCCAGTTCTGCAACATATACTACTTCTTTCTCCATCATCAATTCCCTCCTATGATTTGTTTTAATGTTTTAAAAATGGAACATCCGGGAAACGATCCCGGAATAGTTCATGTCTATGCACCTGCTGTCCCATAACCTTTCCATACGATGTACGGAAAGGTTTGATAGATAAATATGAAAGGAGTAATCCCTGTGCGCCGATAGTTCTCACGCCAACGCACGCTGCTGTTATTCTGGCGGTTATCGTTAT